>JGI994J12354_10001796_pt1 | contig 21519 bp, 11 predicted proteins | sample IntmicLarv3ML3BL_FD_12354 | JGI IMG/M metagenome (IMG submission 12354) | reverse complement strand
GTAGTATTTGGTATTGGACACCAGATCACCGAACACCTTTTCAGTCTGCCAACCAATCATTGGTGCCGAATCCGTCGTGTTTATTGCGAATTCCGCGGGTTGTCCGTTATTCGGCGTGAATACTAATCCTGACGCGTCCGTTATCGTAACGGCTTCAGCGGTCGATTCTCCGTTCACGGTCCCCGCGGTTACAGATCCGGCTCCCTTCGCGATCACGAGCGTGAGTAACGCAGTTACCGAACCGCTTTCGTTCTCTGCCGTGATCTCCACGATGAAAGTACCTGCTTCGATCGGGGTCCCTGTTATCTCTCCGCTGCCCTTATCCAACACAAGACCTGCAGGCAGGATCGCGGTCAGATCCAATACTGACCATTCCACCGTTTCAGGACCTTCAGCGGAAAGTGATATCTTGACGAGTTTGATATCCACGATACCTGTTCCCGCAAGGGGTGTGTCAATGACCGGCAACGTCAGTATCTCCAATATGATATGAGATGTCGTACCTGCGTTGTAATCGTCGTTCTCAGCGGCACGTGCGTATACGAAATGCCGGGTGTTGGAATCCAATCCGTTGAAATCCGTTCCGGACTGCCATGGGCCGATGTCGGAACCGTCCGATCTCTTACCGATGGCAAATTCCAATGTCTGTTCGTTGTCCGGTATGATCATCACCGAAGCCGTGTCCGTTATGGTAACTGTTCCGGCCGTTGATGTGCCTTCTGCAGCACCGTCTACATCGGATCCCATTCCCTTGACGATCACCAGTGCGAACACTTTCGTTGTCGTACCCACTTTGTTCGTTGCCTTTATTGCCACATCATATGTACCCGCGTGTTCCGGTGTTCCGGATATCACACCGGTGTTCACGTCAATAGCAAGACCGTCCGGAAGACCGGTGGCCGCCCACGTTGTAGATGGCAGGGTCGAAGTTGCCTTGAGCTTCCATGTCTGATCGTTCTTTCCCACCATACCGTCATCCAATACGATCGTATCTATGACCGGCCTGTATTTCACAGGGTTTCCGATGAATTTTCCGATCTCGATCAGTTCTCCTGCACAGTATATGTCGCCTTTGTTGTTGAGAGTACCGCCTTTCTCTATGGTCAGTTTATTGCCCTCGGGTATCACCAGTGTCTTTCCATCAGGTATCACCAGTGTCTTTCCTGGCGGAATGGATACATCTTGATCCAATATGATCTCGTTACCGTAGAACGCTGTTCCTGAAGGGCTATCCGTTACGAGTATACCTCCTGTTTTGGAATTCGTTCCGACGCTTACGGTGGATGTGAACACTATTGCATTTCCGTCCATGGTCAGTGCTCCGCCTGATCCTCCCCTGCCATTGCCGATGCCTGCTCCTCCGTCTTCTCCCATCGCCACGACCGTTCCGCCGTTTATCTCAACGTTACCTGATCCTTGGCTGCCGCCTCCGATGCCTGCACCGAGACTTACGCCTTTTGCAGTGACGGTTCCGCCGTTTATTGTAACGGACCCTCCTGATCCTTCGTAACCGTCTCCGATACCTGCTCCTCCGCTGCCTGCGAACCCGTTGCCGCCTGTTGCCGTGACGGTTCCGCCGTTTATCTCAACGTTACCTGCACCGGACCAGCCGCCCCCTATACCGGCTCCGTGCTCACCGCCTGTTGCCGTGACCGTTCCGTTGTTGATCGTAACGGTGCCTTGATCACTGCGGACCGCGTACCTATCACCGCCTCCTATGCCGGCACCGTATTGACCGCCTTTCGCCACGACCGTTCCGCCGTTTATCTCTACGATACCGTCACCGTTGTTACCGCCGCCGATACCTGCTCCGCTCCTGCCTCCTGTTGCCGTGACCGTTCCGCCGTTTATCTCTACGATACCGTCACCGTTGTTACCGCCGCCGATACCTGCTCCGTTTTTGCCTCCCTTTGCCGTGACATTTCCGCCGTTTATCTCTATGTCCCCGTTTGCAGGGGAGGTGTCGCGACCGCTGCCGATACCCGCACCTCCGTCACTGCCACCCGTTGCATCAAGACTTCCTGTGCTGTTCTCGTTGATGATCAATTTCGCACCCTCTGGAACCTCAAGACCCGCGGAACGGCCTCCGCTCATGAGTGTGTTGGTTCCGAGAAGTGTCATGTTCACGGTCGATCCTGCGCTTATTTTGAACACGGATCCGCCTGAATTTCTGTTGATGTTGACATCATCCAGTGTTATCTTAACGTCCGTAGCAGTGTCCGCCACCAGAATGCCTATCGCGGCTGTTCCGGATATGCGGTATTCACCGCTGACCGTTATCGTTATGGTATCGGCATCGTTGTGATCGAAACCCATACCGTCTGCAGGGTGCTCCAGATCTATGTCTGCGGGTGCTGCGCTTACATTCTCGTCCTGCATCGAGAATACGACACATGCGGAAAGCATGAATATCGCAGCCAACAGCACCACATGTATTGGTCTTACTTTGATTCTTACTATCTCTGATTCCTTGCCTGTCATTGGCATCAACCTTCTTTTTGGCGGTTGTTTTTCCTTTGAAAAGCCTGCCTAAGTTAAATGATGACCTGAGGGGTCTTGGTTCGCTATAAAAGAAGAGACACAGGTCGGATAGACAGAGGCGGACGAGAATAAGTAATTTTTTGAGTAACAAAATAGTTGGTTATTTCCATCATAGCCAGCAGTGTGAAAATACATAAAAATGATCGCGTGAGTAAAAAAAAATTCAATGAGGTCGTGCGTATGCTGTATACACAAATAAAAGAGAAGAATACCGTCAAGATATCAGAAGTTCCTGAATTCATTCAATGATTGAATTCAAAGAATTCACAACGAAACGGGATGGTCCGAGAAGAACCTCTCTCAAATTGAAAGAAAGAGATTTTACAACATGTTCTTTTGAATTCGAATACAGTCTTCGCACGGCCCGCAGGCCGCGCTCCAACCATTCGAACAGCGGTGCAGGGAACCGTGTCAGCGATAACGCTGGCCCTCTTCTGTATGAACATCCTTAACGGCTTCCGCCGTCCCGAAAATCAGGATGCGCTCACACTTATGTCTTCCATTGACAAAAGGAAGGATGGGGGACCAGCACATGTAATGTGCCGACCCTCGTTCACGAAGACGATTGCAACACACCACCCAGATACTTCTCGTAACCCGCAAGGTCAAGCAGACCGTGACCAGAAAGACAGAAAACTATTGTCTTTTCCTCTTTCTTCCTCTTGGCCTCCATTGCAAGGTCCATAGCGCATTTGATGGCATGCGTCGACTCAGGTGCAGGAATGATGCCTTCGACCCTCGCAAATGTCAATCCCGCTTCGAACGTCTCCAATTGATCGTATGATCTTGCGGAAAGCAATCCCTGATCGTATGCCTCAGACACAATGGGAGACATACCGTGGTATCTCAGGCCGCCTGCGTGTATCGCAGACGGAACAAAATCATGACCAAGGGTATACATCTTGAACAACGGTGTCATTCCTGCGGTATCACCATGATCGTAACGGTACTCTCCTGTGGTGAGACTTGCCGCGGCCTTCGGTTCCGCGGCAACGAATTCGCAATTCGTTTTCCCTTTGATCTTCTCACCGATCATTGGGAATGTGAAACCGGCAAAATTACTGCCACCTCCCACACAGGCGACCATGTAATCCGGTTCGATCTCAGCCTTCTTCATCTGCTCCATCGTTTCTAAACCAATTACGGTCTGATGCAACATCACATGGTTAGCAACAGAACCCAACGCATACATCGTATGGGGATCCTTAGCAGCCAACTCAACAGCTTCGGATATCGCCATTCCCAATGATCCGGGAGTGTCAGGATATTGCTTGGAGACCATCTTACCGTATTCAGTCACAGGACTGGGAGATGAATACACCTTTGCTCCGTATGTCTGCATTATCGTCCTTCTGAACGGTTTCTGATCGTAACTGACGCGTACCATGAACACAGTGCAGTCGATATCGAATATCGAGGACGCTAATGCTAACGCCGTACCCCACTGTCCCGCTCCTGTCTCCGTGGTCAACGTATGAATGCCATCCTGTACGTTAAAATACGCCTGTGCCAGCGCTGAATTTCCCTTGTGACTTCCCAACGGGCTCATGTCCTCTCTTTTGAAGTATATCTTCGCAGGCGTCTTAAGGTATTTTTCCAAACGTACGGCTCTCTGCAAAGGAGCCGGTCTGTTCAAGTACACGTAGTTATCAATGATCTCATCGGGAATATCAACGAACCGTTTCATGGTAGTTTCCTGTTCGATGATACTGGGAGGGAATATCACTCCTAAGTCGTCTTTAGTCGCAGGCTTCATCGTGACCGGATTCAAAGGCGGTGCCGGCGGATTCTTCAGATCTGCCGCCAAGTTATACCATTTTTTCGGAATTTCGTCGATATCCAACATAACGCGAACGTTCTTTGGTGTCATAATGGTGTCAACAAATAAGCATTATATCAATATTGTGTTCATTGATGTACAATAACATACATTTCAAACAGAGAGAGCACAGCCCCTGTCAACAGAAATTACAAAAACATACAAACTTGAAAAAAACAAAAACAAGAAAAACTGGAGGACGAATACCGAAAGAGAATCAGAAATCATTTAGGGGGATCTACCCAGACCTTTCCGGGATTCTTTTTCTCCCACAACCCCATGATCTCGTTGTTCTTCGGTCTCTCTTTAAGATCGATGTTGCCGCAGTTCAATTTCGCAGTTTGGAAGTATTCGTTCTCCTTGAACTTGCCAAGCCATTCCTCTGCGGTCCTCTTATCAATGTAACCGAGCTCATACGCAACATCCTCGGGACATGCGATCTTACCGTCGATCTCATTCTCCTTAGAGCGTATCGTATTCCCTGCATCAAGTAAAGAATCGAACGTTCCGGCATCGATCCACATGAAATCATCACTGAGAAGGGTTATCTTCAATCTTTTCCGTTCCAAATACACCTTATTCAGATCGGTTATCTCAAGCTCCCCTCTATCCGACGGCTTAAGGTTCTTCGCAACATCGCACACCGTGTTGTCATAGAAATACAGACCGATGACAGCATAGTTGGACTCTTCCGTTCCTTTCTTCGGTTTCTCAACCAGCGATGTTACGTTCCCTGCATCATCGAATCCCGCAACACCAAACCTCCACGGATCGTTCACTTTGTACCCAAATATCGTCGCACCGTCATTCTCATTAATGGCATTCTTCAGAACTTTATCCAAACCATCCATGTAGAACAGGTTGTCCCCCAGGATCAAACAGACCTTATCGTTACCGATAAACTCCTCACCGATGATGAACGCATCGGATATGCCGCGCTGTACTTTCTGAACATCATATTGGATCTTGACGCCAAACTGTGAACCGTCACCAAGTAATTTCTTGAAATTATCAAGATCGTCAACACTCGTGATCACCAATATATCACGGATACCTGCAAGCATCAGCGTCGACAGCGGATAGTAGATCATCGGCTTGTCATACACCGGAAGGAGTGTCTTCGATATCGGTAATGAAGCCGGAAAAAGCCTTGTGCCTGCACCTGCAGCAAGAATTATTCCTTTCATGGCTAGTCTGGACGGCTGAAAATGTATTTAAAGACAAGGAACAGAACATAGTTTTTCATACATTGACAATATAAATACAGAAATGTCGATGCACGACCCGGCGACCAAACCATGCTGATGCCGGAACATATTGAGTCTGCGTTGACCCGGGACTTCCCCGACATTGTGCCTGCTAAACGTGTTTGTCTCTTCTGCAAAGGTGTTCCCGCCATAGCCGGGAGACTGTTCTCCAACTACGCGGACGAGTTCGCATCCGTTCCTGTTCCGGTAGTGAACGGAGATGATGTTCCGAAGTGGATAACCAACGACGTTACCGCAATCCTCGTGTCATATAAGAACGATAACGACCACGTATACAATGTTCTGAAGAGAAGAGGATGCAACATCGTTGTCATAACACAAGAAGGGGAATTAACGGACAAATGCCGCCAGGACAACGTTCCGTTGACCCTTGCCGGCAGCGAACTGCAGCCTTGCGAGATGTTGGGATTCACGATCGGATGTTTCGGTGCGATGCTTCAAAAAATGGGAATATGCACATCCAAGGACAGACTGGAAAAGACCATCGTCAGTCTCAGGAAGTACGAAAAAGAACTGAAACAGGACTACTGCCAGGAGATCGCCGGAATGGTCAGCGAATGTGCAAAGACCGCCACAGCAGTATACGCACCGACCAACGTCGGTGCAGCGGCGATGTGGTGGAAAGTAATCCTAAGCGACCGTTTAGACAACGTAACTTTCTTCGGCGGGCTGCCGGAATTCAATCATAACGAATTAGTGGGATGGTCAGAGAATGCGATATTGACCAACAAACCCAACATGATCGTACTTTACGACGCGGATGCAACAGACACCGTGAAAGAAATGACCAGAGCCATGATCACGGTACTGAAACGCTATGGCGTGGATGTACGTGAAACAAGCATCACAGGCAGGGACATAATGGAAAAGAATCTCTGGACAATGATGCTGGGAGAATATATCGCACGGAATATGCCTTGGAAAGATTGCTCAGACTACGGAACGCCACTACCGGAACAGACACTCACAGAAAACCTCATTGACAACATTGAAATTAATGATCCCTGCGATGCAAGGGGTCAGATATACAACTTTGTGGACGATCTTGAAAGATCCGCAAAAACAAAAATAGACATAACAGTGGATTGTGACAACATCCTCCTTTGCGGAATGGGTGGCTCCGGAATAGGGAACAACATCATCAAGGACTGTTGCTTCAACCTTTATGATAAATTCATCCATGTACTAAAATTCCCAAATGTACCAAGGTGGGTAAATGAAAGGACTGTTGTTGTCCTGTCAAGCTATTCCGGAAACACGGAAGAGATCCTTGAAATGTACGATCAGGCTGTGAAAAGAGGGTGCAGTACGATCATAATGACATCCGGTGGGAAACTGAAGAAAAAAGCAGAATTCAGAAATGATCCAATCATAGAAATGCCAAGAGGCCTCCAACCGCGTCACGCAATAGGTTACGCGGTCGGATATCTGATATCACTTATGGATTCCCACGGCGCATGCGATTTCAAAAATGAGTTATTGAAAGCATTAGACTCATTAAAAGAATATCGGGATCTGCTTGACGACATATCACTTGATAATCCAGCGATAATACTGGCGAACAAGATACAGAACAAAATACCGGTCATCTATTCTGATGGATGTGCAGAATCCTCAGCACTCAGGTGGAAAGCCCAAATAAGCGAGAACTCGAAGATGATAGTCCTAGGAGACATGACATCAGCACCCAACGGACTTCCAACAAAACTTCCGAGACACAATTCCTTCGAGCCCATCGTTCTGATGACGTCATCCTGCAGGAAGAAAAGGGAAAATGTTCAGAACTTAACGTTCGGAACCTGTATAGATGCTGGCGGAAATTCCGCAGTGGAACGCGTTCTAAGGATCCTCATGCTCGGAGATTACGTTTCACTCTATCTCTCATATTTCAAAAGCATAGATCCTTCCGAGGTCAAACCTATCAACGATCTGAAAGAAGAGATCAGACGTGCCATGATGAACAAATCGTCCTAAAAAACATATTTTCCGAAAAATGCAAATCATTATGAACTCATATCTGATAAAACCGTTGCAGATGACATTGTCATCGGGAAGGGGGATCAGTGGAACTATTCAGGCTTTCAGTTCCGGATAACGCACCGGAAGGTTGTGAATCTCTGTATTACCGAATGGTTCGCGGAAACCTGACCAAAGTACAGAATGGTTACGAACTTTCTGATAACGCGACCGTTGCAACGGATACTTACTTCAACATATTCTCAAGTTCCAAATACGCAGAATACACAAAGGCAGAAAACATAACGTTCACCACCAGGGTATCAGGAAAAATGGATGTCTGCCTGCATGTATGCACATCAGAGAAGGATGACATAATAAAGCAAGTGCCAGTGGATTCGGAAATGCCCGTAAACGTATCCTTAGAATTCAACATAAACGGACTCTCCGATAAAGAAAATGTGACGTGTCATTACATATCATTCGAGTCGAAGGGAGCTTCAAAAATACATGAATTCGGAAGCTATTCAATACAAGCGGAACAAAGCGATGTTCGGTTAGCAATAGTGATCTGCACGTTCAACCGTGAAAAATACGTAAGGAAGACGATCGCAGCGCTGAAGAACATGATTTCCGACCCATCCTACGATTCAAAACAGATCGATGTGTTCATCATCGACAACGGAAGAACGCTCACCGAAGATATCTGCTCAGAATCTTACATCCATCTCATTCCAAACCGTAACCTGGGAGGAAGCGGAGGTTTCGCACGAGGAATGATAGAAGCGTGCGAACACAACGCAACCCACATCCTTCTGATGGATGATGATATTGTTCTTGATCCGAACGCCATATACAAAACCCTCAACATCCTGAGGATCCTGAAAGAAGAACGCAAGGATGCTTTCATTCTCGGAGGGATGCTGGATTCTGACGAACCTACAATGCAGTTTGAAGCCGGTTCCATGTACGACGGTAAATTCACAAGGCGCAAAGGCGGATTGGACCTCGAACTGCAGGAATCACTGATGCTCAACGACCTCTTCGAAAAAACAGACTATGGTGCATGGTGGTACATGTGCATGCCCGCACATGTCTGTGACAACAACCTTCCGTTACCATTCTTCATAAAAATGGACGATGTGGAATATGGAATCAGGAGCACAAAGGATCATATCGTGATGAATGGCATAGGGATGTGGCACGAAAGTTTCATCAATAAAGCAAACAGAATCTCTGATAATTATTACCACGAGAGGAACTTCAGAATCGTGAATTCCGTACATGGCTTCCATGCAACAGAGTTATTTTTCAAGAAAGTGTTGTATTGTATCTCTCTCTCGGATTATGCATCAGTATATCTCTGTTTCAGAGCGGTCTCTGATTACATGCAAGGCATTGACTTCCTGCTGAATAACGATGCCGAAAAATTGCATGCAGAGTTGTGCGAAATGAACAGTTCTGAACCATACCGCCCTCTGCCTGGAAACTGGGCGGTTCTTGCGAAAAATGTTTTCAAGGTAAAATTCTGGAGAACTATAGTGAAAGCCATCTCCTTGCATCTGAAATATTCCTTTCATAAGAGAAAGCTGTCTCAGGAATATGTAAAAAGGATCGAAGAAGTTACCAGCACGGACAGTTGGAAGAACAAATTGGGGTTGTAAAACAGCAACCGCAACATCAATAATATACGAAGCATTCCGTTACATGAGTGGGAATGACAAAAAGGAATGTTTTGGTCGCGGGCGGTGCGGGATATATAGGATCACATGCAGTTCTCGAACTGATTAGGAACAGAGACAATGCTGTCATCTATGACGATCTATCAAACAGTTGCTTGCCAGAGATTGACAACATAGAGTGCATCAATGGCGACATCGGCGACTACAATAAGGTAATCGAGGTCCTGCAGGAGAATAAGATAGACGTGGTTATGCATTTCGCAACATCATCGTACGTAGAGGAGTCGATATCCGATCCGAAGAAATATTACGTGAACAACATCTCTAAAGGCATATCATTCCTCAACGCGATCGTGGATTCCGGTGTCAGAAAACTCATATATTCATCCTCTTGCGCCATATATGGTATTCCTTCTGCGATTCCGATAAAAGAGAATGAAAAAAAGTCACCGATCAATCCATATGGGCAGACGAAGGCCATGTACGAACAAATCCTAAGTGATTACGATAAGGCATACGGCCTGAGGTCGATATGTTTGAGATATTTCAATGCGGCCGGGGCAGATGCAGCCGGGAAGATCGGTGAAAGACATGAACCAGAAACACATGTGCTCCCATTGCTGATGCAGACCGCAATGGGCCATAGAGAAGAATTCTCGGTCTTCGGAACAGATTATGATACTAGGGACGGCACGTGCATCCGTGATTACGTGCATGTAACGGATCTTGCAATTGCCCACTTGAAAGCCATCGAATACTTGTTTCAAAATGACAAAAGCGAACAGTTCAATTTGGGAAGCGGGAACGGCGCCACGGTAATGGAATTGATTGGCGCCATAGAGAAGACTGCCGGAATAAAACTCAATGTAAAGAAGAAAGGAAGGCGCCCAGGAGATGCAGACATATTAATTGCAGACAGCACGAAGGCCCAAACCATGCTTAACTGGGTTCCAACCCACTCTTCTATAGACAACATCGTCAGAACTGCATGGGCATGGCATACCGGAGCGGGTCGGCAATGAAATATGATTTTCTAATCGTTGGTGCGGGTCTTTTCGGAGCTACATTCGCCCATGAAATGAAAAAAAAAGGAAAAAGGTGTCTGGTCATTGACAGAAGACCTCACATCGGCGGAAATGCTTACACCGAAAACATAGAAGGAATAAATGTACACAAATACGGTGCACATATATTCCACACCGATAATGAAAGAATCTGGAATTACATCAATCAGTTTGCTGAGTTCAATGACTTCGTGAATTCTCCCCTGGCAAAGATTGACGATGAAATCTACAACTTGCCTTTTAACATGAACACATTCAACAAACTCTGGAATGTATCCACCCCAGAGGAAGCTAAGGAAAAGATAAAAATCCAGACATTGAAATTAAATCATGAACCTACCAACATTGAAGAATATGCACTGTCAACTGTAGGCAAGGATATCTATGAAAAATTGATCAAAGGATACACAGAAAAACAGTGGGGAAGATCCTGCTCCGACCTTCCTGTTTCAATAATAAAACGCTTACCGTTGAGATTCACATACGACAATAACTACTTCAACAGCAGATATCAGGGAATTCCAAAAGGAGGATACACAAAACTCGTTGAGAAAATGCTTGACGGGATTGATGTTGAACTGAACTGTGATTTCTTCAAAAAGTACAAGGATTTCAAAACAATTGCAGACAAACTCGTATTCACAGGGATGATAGACGAATTCTATGGATATTGCTTCGGCCCTCTAGAATACCGTTCGCTGAAGTTCAAGGAATCCGTTGAAGACATAAAGGATTATCAAAATAACGCTGTGGTCAACTACACTGGAAAGGAAGTTCCGTACACCCGGATAATAGAGCACAAACACTTTGAATTCGGAATGCAACCGAATACCATTATATCGAAAGAATATCCCTGCGAATGGGAACCTGGCAAAAATGCTTATTACCCAATAAGTGATGAAAATAACGAAAAACTCTACAAAAAATACCAAGAACTTGCAGCTGGCGAGAAAGATGTGATATTCGGCGGCAGACTGGGAGAATACAAATACTATAATATGGACGAGACTATTGCCTCTTCTATTAAAATAGGAGGAATGGTCAATTAAGTTCACGGTGTTCGGTCTCGGATATGTTGGTATTTCCCTTGCAGCACTGATATCAAAGAGGCATCCCGTTGAAGGTGTTGACCTTCTCCCTGAAAAAGTGAACGGAATAAACGCAAGGATCTCTCCGATCACGGACAAAGGGATACAAGATTTCTTCGACAAAGAAAAACTTGAACTTCATGCAAGTGAAGATGCAAGTGCATGCTGCGGTTCAGATTTTGTGATAATATCCACCCCAACTAATTACGACACGGCGACGAACACTTTTGACACATCCTCGATCACTTCCGTCATAGAGAAGATAAATATCATGTCACCGAAGTGTACGATAGTCATCAAATCCACGATCCCCGTTGGATTCACGGAAGGTTTGTACAAAAGAGGAGTGAAGAATGTACTGTTCTCTCCAGAGTTCCTGAGAGAAGGGAAAGCACTATACGATAATCTTTACCCGTCAAGGATAATCATCGGAGTGCCGTCGAATGATGAACTTCTTAAAGAAAGGGCAGAAGAATTTGCATCCATCTTGAAAGAGTGTTCCGAAGATAAGAATGTCAGAACGCTGATAATGGGATCCACAGAAGCAGAATCTGTAAAACTGTTCTCGAACACATATCTTGCACTAAGGGTTGCATTCTTCAACGAACTGGACTCTTTCTCAGAACACCATGGTCTGAACACGAAGGACATAATATCCGGTGTATCACTTGATCCAAGAATAGGAGATCATTATAACAACCCGTCATTCGGCTATGGAGGGTATTGTTTACCGAAGGATACAAAGCAACTTGCATCCAACTTCGGAGATGCCCCTCATGATGTCATAAATTCTATCTCTAGATCGAATGACGCCAGGAAGGCATTCATTGCCGACACCGCTGCAAATAAAGTAAGCAAAGGCGGGACGATAGGTGCCTACAGAATAGCGATGAAGGCTAATTCCGATAACTACAGAGAGTCGAGCATAATCGATGTACTGAACATTCTTAACGAACGGGGGTTCAGGACGATAATTTATGATCCCCTGATCTCTGGGAAATCCCTATGGAAACATGAGGTCATTACAGATCTGAAACGATTCAAAGAGGATTCAGAGATCATCCTGACGAACAGGATAGATGAAGAATTGAATGATGTTGCCGACAAGACATGTACAAGGGATGTCTTCAACAGGGACTGATCGGAGACTTGAACATGAAGAGCAAGATAGCGGTGATCATCCCTGTCTTCAACTCAGAAAAGTATCTTGAAGATTGCTTACGCTCCGTTACAGATCAAACGTTGAAAGAGATAGAAGTATTCTGTATTGATGATGGTTCAATTGACAACACCGCTTCAATAATCTCTGAATTCTCAAATAAAGATGTACGTGTCAAACATATTCTGACAGAACACTACGGACCGGGGCATGCCAGGAATGTGGGAATTGCTGCGTCCAATTCGGAATTCATAATCTTCATGGATTCTGATGACATCTACCCAAACGATGCAGTTTTGGAAAAACTTTACAATTCCGCATTGGAAAACGATGTGCAGATATGCGGAGGATCTTGGTCAGAACTGGTTGAAAACGATATCATCACAAGCTTTTCAGACACAGGATATGTATTCCGTGAAAACGGCAGCGTCGATTACAAAGATTACCAATTCGATCATGGATACCACAGGTTCATCTATTCATCGGATATGATAAAGAAAAACAACATAACGTTCCCCGATTATCTCAGATATCAGGATCCGCCATTCTTCGTTAACGCAATGGTATGCGCAAATCGTTTCTACGCACTGCGTGAACCTACTTATTGCAGAAGAGTAAAAGAGGAGGATCCATTCGATAACCCCCGGAAGATCACCGATCTCTTCCTGGGTCTGCGGAATGTGTTCGAATTCGCTGAAGAACATGATCTTAAAGACCTGAGGGCCAGGACTGCAAATAGGATTGAAGAACACATCCCGGCGATAACACGAAGAGTAATGGTTTCAGGATTTGAAGGAATTGCCGATCTGTTCCTAGAACTCTGCTCCGATGTGAATGGTAGGACAGGACATGAGTTCCCGTCATTCCTGATGATGCTTATTTCGGACCGTATTGCAGGAAAACGTACCTTCGGGAATTACATCAAATTATGGAAAAGAGGCGGTTGCAGACTTGCACCTAATATCAAGACCATCTACGTGATCTACGACGTCAAATCCGACAAGGGCGTAAGATGGTACATTCGTCTTTTCTTTAGCAGCCTCAGAAAACTCATTAACGAAAAATGACACGAATCTGTTAGAGTTTATCCATCTTCTCATTTATTTTTTCTGCTGTCGTTTCGAACCACCCGTTGATTTCTTGCAGGTTTTGTTCACACACTTCAATGGCTGCTTTCAAATCATCTTTATTTGAGCTTTCAAATAAGAGACTCACATAATCTCTAGAAAGCCATTTGTTGGCTTTTATTATATCACTTTTCTCAAAAACAGAACTCATCAACTCTATTGCCAACGGTATGTTTTGTTCAGTGCCCTTCCCATCTCTATACATCCTAGCCAGTCTGATCATACCATTATAATCTCCTTTTTCCGTCAAGGCAATGGCTATAGGAAGTGCTTCTGCATGATCTTCTCGGGATTGACTTTTCAGTAACAGATCGAGGTATTCCAACCTGACTTTATTCTCTCCGAGAGCACGTCTCATGATTTCTGTTGCTAGGGGGGTGTCCTGTTTTACGCATTTACCATCCCTGTACATTCTAGACAACTTCATCATACTATTATAGTCACCATTATTAACAAGAGTCATCAATAAAAGAATGGCCTCGGCATGGTCATCAGGTAACTGGCTTTCCAACAAAAGATCGATATAATCCGTTCGAAGCCTGTTCTCTCCAAGGGCTCTTCTCATGGTTTCTATGGCTAGTTGGGTATCTTGTTCCAGAGTGTCCCCCTCTTTATACATTCTGGCAAGTTCTAACTCTCTGTCGCACTGTACTCTCTTGCTCATACGAACAGCGTTCTCGTTCATAGACGGTATTCTCTCAGATTTGGACAATAATTTAATCTGATCGAGTATTGAAGATATCTTATTGTAAATTACCACGCTCTTGTACTGCGAATCCAATCTCTCCGTTATGTGGTAAAATAACGCAATCCCCATTTTTTTCGAGAAGAATCCGTTATTTACCTTTAAAATAATTTTTAATTTGTTATGTAATTTATCTTTCATAGCAGAATCCATGTTTCCATCTTTCTCGAAGTGGGTCCCGATTGTTTTTGCAGCTCTGCGTCTGTTCGCTTCCCGCCACTGTTCAGAAATATCCTCTGTCTTTATATTGATCATTTCCAGCGAGGAATTAGATGGTACTAATTCATCTTTCATAGACAGATATTCATTCGTATCGAGGTCGTCTGCGAATGGTATGTGAAGAAACAGTGGATTGATTCTTTTTATTACATCCAATTGCAGTTTTATGCCTCTGAAAGCATCATGCGTTAAATGATTGAGCTCAAACAATGTTCTGCTTTGAAGTGGCATCCAGATCAAATAACCAGTACTGTAATCCACCAACGGATCGAAGTGATATGAGCTGCGATATGAAAAGTAAAGTTTATCGAATTTCTCAAGTATAGAACTGACTGGCGTTTCCTTCATTTCCTCATTGAGAGTTTTTTGAAACACACACATCGTCCTCTTCGAGTCTGCGATTATATGCGGAGAAAGCGTGCTTTCGAAATGTTGTGAGAATTCCTGTACCGTACTGCAGTATTCTCCCTTCTTCCCGAAATGATGTCTTGAATAGAGAGGCCTTGCAAAAGCATCACCCGTGCCTCCTGAAAGAGTGCACTTTTCGCGCAAGAGTCTGTACGGGTTGATCTTGTGAGAATAAATGGTACCTAAATTTTGATCTCTTGTGAAATTGTCTGATATCGTGAAATCTTCTGCAAACCTCAGGTCTCGATCATCGGCAAATCTGAAGTTGAACATAGAGTTTATTTTAAGAGCCAAGATAACATCAACATTTTCTTCCTGCCCTCTTGTGTTGATCACAACTTTATCTTTGTACTCTGGTAAACTTGTCACCGAGGCAAAAACAATCCTGCTGTCCAACCCTCCGGTCAAATCACAGTATGTACATGAAAATCTATCATCATGGAGTACTGCGGCAGCGTTCTCCTCTATTTCTGATACGGCTTGATCCAAAAGCGATTCATACTCATGCCTACTGAGTATCCTTTCAGAGGAAAGTATGTTATGAACCTCGTTCTTTTCTATTTTCATTCCCTTTTGATCTATCTTGATGCGATGATACGGCGGCAGTTGAAGGACATTCTTCACATCCATCTTACGGGAAAAATTCTGTAAGGAGAACTGATGGATTCCTGAGGCGAGTGTCATCAATGCCTTTTCGTAATCGAAGGAGATATCATATTTCATTATTTTCGCTACTGAGAGTAACAAACTATAGTGATTGGATATCACGATGCCATCGCTCCCTTTGTAATAGAATATCCTCGAATATGAGCAAAAATCAGAGGATATCGATACTATTCCTTTTTTGTTTATGTCCACAAAGGAGAAACAGCCGAAAGAATTGTCCAGTTCCCCAACTGGTACAGCTTCAAGTTCCTTCTCACCGATGTTTATGCGCTGCCCTTGTTTGATGAATCCTGAGAAAATGATCTTTCTGTTCTTTTCGACATCTAATGCGCTCTTACCGAAAATGTAGATACTTTCCTCTCCTGCAGAACCTTTGTGGAGTTCTTTGAGTCCGTGTTCTTTGATTGCACGTGCTACCTGAGTAAGATTATCCTTTGAAATAATAACAACAAAGTCTTGGAAGGATTCGGGGCTCTCATGAATCCATAGGTCGGGTTCATCAGTTACACCTTCTTTGAGATAATCCTCATATCTGCTTATCAAATCGGGAGTAAAGTATTCAACGACATTGGATCTGTTGAAGGTAGAGATTCCATTGACATGAACGTACCCCTGAACAAAATATATACCGTCCTCTTTCAATTCATATTCAAACGAGTTGGTTTCCAAAGGTTCTGTCTTGAACAATACCTTTGAATCCTTTATTATCATGTATTTGTACATGATTGGCCCGGACACCTGAGGAAACGAATCGTCCAGACGAATTTCTGCATGAAGCGTGTTACCAGACACTTTGACAATAGTTTTGTAGTTTGAGATTTCAATTTCCGCATCGAACTTCAGTATACTCTCTAACTGATCACAAAAAGAGGCGACGATTTCCTGAGAGAACGTCCATTTTGTCAGATCCCCAGTGATGTTTTTGATCTTTATTTTTCTGATGTTTTTGACCTTTTGTGCCATGAAAAAATACAGTTCGTTCAACCGATCGATCGATTTCCAGCTACCTGTCCCCCGATCAAATTTGACCTGGCACAGTATGACCTGCTTACCCGAAAAGTCTTTAAGGATATTGTCAACCTGTGTGTTTAAATTTGTGATGACCTGGGTCATGTTTTCGTCGATAGATGTTTTAACGTAATCCGTAATGTCCAGTAACAAATAATCTGCCACTGTGGAAGAGGGTTCTGCACCAAAAGTAAAACGAACAAAATCAACGGAATCAAAATTCAATATGACCTTGTCAACTCCTATGAGGTTTTGAAATCCCTCACTACCCAAAACTATGGCCTTCTTCGGTGTTACGCGCATCTATACTGTACATCATTTAGTACAATAAAGTGTTTTTGATTCGTCTCAAATAATATCAATCAAACTGTAGAGTCGCTTCGGTTTACACAAAAACGAAAAAGACCATCCGAGCTGCCATCAAATGTGAAGTTAATCAGAAAAACAACATCAAAACATTGTGCTTAACCACAATCATTGATGTGCACCGCGTTTGACATTGTCTAACCATAGCCAGATTTTCGAAAGATAAAAATATCGCTATGCGATTCAGCAACAGATGGCTGCTAAGAGAGGGACAAGCGCGCATGCAGACGTGGATTCGCCCAAGAACGTCATAGTTACTGATTTTAAGGATGCATTGGATAACAATATGATCCTGATTAACTCGGTCTCCAAGGCACTCTTTGGTGAAAAGAAATATTGCCCTGTGTGCGAAAAGCATGGAAAATTCGAAGAATTCGGAGAAGGTAAGAGGCCAAATGCAAAATGTGCTGTCTGTTCCTCTCTGGAAAGGGACAGATCGTACTGGTTGTATCTGTCCAGTATATTTGCCCTTGAAAGAACAAAACTTTCCGTTCTGCATTTTGTCCCTGAAGCATGCACCAGAAAAAGATTCTTGCAGTTCAAGGAAATCAACTACGAGGTAACTGACTCGGATTCTTTATCAGGCCTTCCGTATGAGAACAACAGTTTTGACATAGTGATATGTAACTATGTCCTCCAGAGAATTCCTGATGAGAAGAAGGCACTCTCTGAAATCCTCAGGGTTCTCAAAACTGGCGGAACGGCAGTTCTCAGTGTTCCAATGAATAACAATTTCGAAACAACGATCGAAAACAAGGCAGGAAGCTCTTCTCTTCGAACGTACGGGAACGATTATGAAAAACGGCTTTCGGATAGTGGGTTCACGGCAAAAGTTGTACCGATCATGGATATGTTCTCTGATCTCGTGATGAATGCGCACGGCCTTAACAAGAACGAAAGAATCGCCATATGCTGGAAGAAGTAAGTGTTGGTTTCCATGAGTGAAACGGGCGCGGATGCAACAGATTCTCCTAAGATATCTGTTATAGTACCCGTTTACAATTCAAGACATTACTTACGTCAGTGTTTGAACAGCATACTGGAACAGTCGCTAAGGGAGATCGAAGTTATTTGTGTCAATGATGGATCCACAGACGGATCCCTAGATATTCTTGAAGAATATTCCAAAAAGGACTGCCGTGTCATAACCCTTAATCAAGAAAATATGGGAGCCGGAGCCGCCAGAAACTACGGAGTTTCACATGCAAGAGGAGAATACGTCCACTTTATGGATTCCGACGATTGGTTGGCTCCACATGCTTACGAAATACTCTACGAAAAGGTAAGAGGGAACGATGTTGATGTGTGTATATTTCAAAGAATAAAATATAACAACGAGACAGGAGCAACAACCATTGACAGAAGATGTCTACAAAGCGCAGACGAGATCAGCAATTTCTGGGAGAACAGTATATTTTTTACACACAGTCCCGTAGTACCATGGAACAAGATAACACGCCTGAGCCTGATAAAGGATCGTCAATTGAAGTATGATGAAATTGTCTGCGTCAACGACCGTTCGTTCTATTTTGAGCTTATGCTATTTGCAAAAAACGTAATGGTATGCCACGAAGAACTGATCTACTATCGGGTTAACAATAACGAATCCCTAATCGGTGTAACAAGGTCAAAAAATTTTGATTGCCATTTTATTGCGCTTGAATCAACAATGTCCAGATGTTCCAATCTAGACGAAAAGAGAAGAGCAATGGTCATTGATACTGCCATGACAGATATCCTTTTGTTCTACAACAAAAGTGGCAAAAAATACAAGAAAGATATTCATAAGCAGCTACATGAATATTTCAAGAAGCTTGATCTTTCTTGCTTTGGCGATACGCTTCCGAAATATAACTGGTACAGGGAATACAAGAACATAAAGGATAACGAAAAAATGGTCCTCCCCCCTCGTGACATAAGACAAATTGGCGGGGCGTTGTTATATCGCATGAGAACGGAGTTGAACAAAATGTTACATAAGGAGTGGGCACCCAAGGTTAAGGAAATCGGAGTCACAGAAGAAAAACGCAATCCTAAGGTCATAGTTTCACTCACCTCATATCCCGCACGCATAAACGTTGTACACATAACCATCGAATCCATCCTTTCCCAAGCAATGAAACCGGACATGGTCATTTTGTGGCTTGCGGCGGAACAGTTCGAGGGTGGTGAGGATTCACTTCCGCATGAACTTCGAAGGCTGACAAAATATGGATTGACAATCAGATGGTGTGACGATCTCAAACCACACAAGAAATACTACTATACGATGAAAGAGTACTCAGATGACATCGTGATCACTGTAGATGATGACGTTATATATCCCAAAGAACTAGTAAAGAAACTGTATGAATCGTACCAGAAACATCCGCATGCGGTATCTGCCACCCGCGTCCACAGGATAGAGACCGACGAAGATGGTCTATTACCATATTCTAACTGGACCTTGAACTACAGAACGATGGATGAGCCTTCAATGGCCCTCATTGCAACGGGAGTTGGTGGCGTATTATACCCCCCGCATTGTCTACACCCGGAACTATTCAATAAAGAAGCCATAATGGAAACGTGTTTGAACGCGGACGATCTCTGGTTAAAAACGATGGGCATACTTAATGGAACGCCAACCGTTCTGGCCAACTTTGAACACAAGATCAAACAGATTGACGGAACTGAAGAAACCGCCCTTTGGCTAGATAACAAATTGTCCGGCGGAAATGACCGGCAGTTGTCAAATATATTAAACAAGTACAACAGCGAGCTTGAATCCATAAACTTTATCGGCAAAATAGAGGGCACTGTTGACCAAGACCATTTCGCTCTGTCAAGGCCTACGATGTCCGTGGTATTAACAGTTTTGAATGAACTTGACGATGAAGACTGCGAGATGCTTTCTAACCGATCCGATGATGAGAAAATAGAGTTCATTGCCGTCTGTGCGGATAACTGTGAAAACACTGTCAACCTTTTGAGTTCAATGTCCAATAAAGATCCCAGAATAACCACCGTTTCTGTTGATATAGACAATAAATACGAACTCAGGAATATCGGTCTCCGAATGTCAAGGGGTAAATATGTATCATTCATTAATGACCCGTCTGACCTTGAACGACAAATAGAACTTTTCAAAGAAATTTCAGAAACGGATGCTCCGTTCCTATTCTCTGATCCATGTGACGAATGGGATCTTCCCCTTGCGTATTATGCATCAAAATACCATGAAGTACATTTAAACAAAAAATATGACCCAGTGCATGGAATATATCGCAGAAAATTCCTCTTAAAGAACCATATAACATTCAGCGATGTCGACCTGATAAGTGATACTGCTTTTTCAAACTCGGTGCTTTATCTTGCCGACGTAGCGAGCCATAGAGATACTAAACCGCCAGAGGACAGAAGGGACTATAAGACCATTATAGAGAGCTTGGTATCTGAGAACATTGACCACCGATCGAAACATGATATTTTTACCGCATTACGAAGCTGTTCGGACGATGATTCATTGCAGATGATCGAACAGTTAGAAAGTGATATTGAGTCTACTAAGGCGCTATCCGATGCCGCAGAAATATTGCATGAATCGGTCATAAATAATGTTTGCCCTATTTGTCACAAAGGGCTCGTGTCCTTCGATCCATTCTTTGGTACAAACATGAGAGATAACGCTTTGTGCCCCAACTGCGAATCTTTGGAGAGACACAGATTGTGCTGGACATATCTAACACATTATACAGATATCTTCGATAAAGAATGCAATGTTCTTCAGGCCGCACCTAGTGAATGTTTGATGGGGGGATTTATGAAAAGTAAGAACGTCCATTACAATCGAATTGGTGTTGTTGCCGATCCCATATCTAATTTGAACGATGGCGTGTTCAAATACATCATATGTAACAACATTTTGCAAAGAGTGAAAGATGAAGAGGGATTCCTTTCAGAAATGTTCCGTGTTCTGGCTCCAGATGGTATTGCTATAATAAGTTCATATATAAACATGAAAAATGAAAAAACAATCGAGGATCGAAATGCAACTTCGACTTTCCGCACATATGGCAAAGATTTCATTCAAAGACTGTCAGGATACAATATTTCTGTAACAGAGACGAAAGCCAGAGACATCTTTGCAAAAGAAAAAATCAAAACATTGGGACTATCTAATGACGAATTTCTCTTTATCTGCAAAAAAACACCTAATTCGAATATTATTTATAAAATAACAATATGATACGTTAATTCCCATTCATATTCGATAATTCATTTTTAGCCCATGCAATGCCTCTATCGGCTGCCTTGGTCATCCATTCGATGGCGCGGTCAATGTCCTTGTCTACGCCTTTACCATCGCGGTACATTCTGCCAAGTCTGCCCATTGCGCCCACATCCCCTGTGGCTGCAGACTG
>JGI994J12354_10001795_pt1 | contig 21522 bp, 13 predicted proteins | sample IntmicLarv3ML3BL_FD_12354 | JGI IMG/M metagenome (IMG submission 12354) | reverse complement strand
GGGGGGGGCAGATGCCAAGAACGCTTCTACAACGCGTGTAGATGCCTCTAGAATTGATTTGTTATACCCAAGTGTCATATTTTGATAGTCTGAAACTCATCTTTTCTAGAAAATTTGTCAATCCTTATTTTTTAATGAAGAATTGTATTCTAGTCTTCCTTGCGGAGAAGGTGAGAATATGTATTTATATTTTCTTAGAATATTAATTTTTCATTCTAATTCTAGAATTGGAAAATTTGTGTTAAAAAACTCTCGGAAATCTCAATCAGCGATTGCGAAGCAATGCGTTCGGATAACGCAGTGAAGCTGGTCAATATAGATGCAAACCCAGTTTGCTCTATTCAAATACACGCAGAACAAAGGGCTTACTACAAACACTAGAATGTTTACTCAAACACGAACAAAGATTTTTCATAGCCAATTCGTTTGTTGTATGCGTTGTGAGAATAATCCAAGCTTTGCCTGCTTCTTGATGTTTAGATTGCTCTAAAAGTTCTATAGAAACATTATGTTTAGCAAATTCTGTTGCGATTTTTGCGAGCACACCTGATTTATCTTTTACACAAATGCGCATATAAAAATCACCTTTAATTTCTTCCAAAGATGCTGTTTGTAGATTTGAATGATTACTCAAATTTTCATTTTGTGGAGCACCTTTTAAGAATTTCATTGCATCATACAAATCGCTAATTACAGCACTTGCAGTTGGGTCTTGCCCTGCTCCTCTGCCAATGTAAAGTCCGCGACCAATCAAGTCCCCATCAACAGAAACCGCGTTATAGACTTCATTAACGCTAGACAAAGTATTATTTTGCGACACCAATGCAGGTACCACTCTCGCAGAGATTTTCTTCTTAGTAGAATCTTTAGTTATCGCGGCAATCAATTTGATTTTATAGCCGTTGATTTTTGCCCACTGGATATCTTGCTGACTAACTTTACGAATTCCTTCGATAATCATTTGCGAGGGATTAAGCCAAATTCCGTTTGCAAGATAAGTCAAAATTACTGCTTTATGAGCTGTATCTATACCGTCAATATCCAAAGACTCATCGGCCTCAACATAGCCTAATTTTTTTGCTTGAGCCAAAATTTCGTCGAAAGGCAAACCTTCGTTTGTCATACGAGTGAGTATATAATTACAAGTACCGTTCAAGATACCGTAGATAGAATAAAAGCTATTAGCAATCAGAGCCTCGCGCAGAGTTTTGATTATAGGAATTCCACCAGCAACACTTGCCTCAAAAAAGTATGCACCATCTTTTGTTGATGCCAAAATATTTTTCCCTTTTTCACAAACAACTGCTTTGTTTGCGCTGACTACAACTTTACCATTTTTCAAAGCTTGCATAGTTAAATCGTAAGCGAGTTTTACGCCACCGATGAGTTCGCAAACTATATCAATCTTTGGGTCATTGACAATCTCGTAAGGATCGTTGACAAATTTTGATTCAGAGATTTTTACAGAACGGCTCTTTGCTCTATCTTTAACGCAGACTTTTGAAAGCTCGAACTTGGCTCCAAATTTTTCTTCCATCAAAGATTTGTGTGTAGACAAATGTTTCCAGACGCCCTGTGCAACTGTTCCCATTCCAAGAAAACCAATTCTATATACCTTACTCATTTTTTTCTTTCGAAACGATATTCTGTTTTATTTAAAATTCGCTTAATATTATCTTTGTGTCTGTATACTACGAACACTGCAACGACTAGTGCAAAGACCGTAGGTAAAGTAAATCCAAAGTAATACATACAACTTACTGGCAAGCTCAACGCCATTAGTATGGAAGCGAGCGATACCATTCTTGAAATAAAAAATACTATAAGCCAAACAACTAAACCTATCAAAATAGGATATGTCATTATCGCGCAAAGACCACCAATCAAGACAGAAACCCCCTTGCCGCCTTTGAATTTTAGAAAGACAGAAAAGCTATGTCCTAAGATTGCAAAAACCAAACCTACGCAAGCTAAAGTGAAAGAATTAGCAACTGCAAAAAATACCCACGAAGCCGCCGCAAAACCTTTTAATGTGTCTAGTAAAAAGCATAGTCTACCAGCGAAAGTACCACAAGCTCTCTTTACATTAGTTGCTCCTGGATTACCGCTACCGTACTTTAGAATATCAACTCCATAGAACTTAGCAATGATAACTGCAACAGGCAAAGACCCAAGCAAATAACCAATTCCAGCGCTAAGAAGTAAATTGCAAATATTCATTATTTTGTAAAGTCAACTACCTTGAGTCTGCTTACGCAATCAAGAGCCTCAACATCTGCAATAACTTTTGCAGAAGGTACTTCGTCTAACTCGTAAACGCTAAGAGCAGTTTTCTCACCATCTACACGACTAACAGTGAGATTTGCGATATTGCAACCATGTTTGCCAAGAACTGTACCTATGATGCCAACGACTCCAGAAGTATCTGTGTTACGCAAGAATAAAAGACAATTTTTAGGTGCTACTTCAACAACTTTTTCGTTTATAGAAACGATGCGCTGTTGAGAATTTTTGCCAACAATTGTTCCACTTGCAGAATGAGTTTCGCCATCTTCGCACTCAGAAGTTACACTGATAAGTTCAGCATAATTTGTTTCTGCAGAAGAGCGTGCAACTTGAACTTCAACGCCTAAATTTTTCAATATGCTTGGAGAATTTACATCGTTTGCACTATCGCTAATTTTCTTCAAATACCCCTTTTGAACTGCGAGAATCAAAAGAGTATTATCTGTTTCTGCGAGCTTTCCAAAAAATTCAATCTTCAATTTAGCAATTCTATTTGGACTGACTTGTTGAATTAATGAACCCAACTTTTCGCACAATTCCATATGTGGTGCAAATTTTTTGATAGTATCAGCATCTGCACTTGGAGTGTTTACTGAATTTTTAATTTCGCCAGTAGTCAAAGCATTAGCAATAAGCTCTGCAACTTCTATGCCACAGCTTTCTTGAGCTTCGGAAGTCGATGCACCCAAGTGAGGTGTCAAAACCAAATTCTTAATTCCACGCAATGGGCTATCTTTTTCAAGAGGTTCATTCTCGTAAACGTCGAGACCTGCAGCCGCTATTTTTCCACTATTCAAGCCTTCAATCAAATCTGGCACATTGACGATTTCTCCGCGAGCGCAATTGAATATGCGTACGCCTTTTTTCATCTTAGCAATGGAGTCTGCATTAATCATATGCTTTGTTGCAGAAGTCAATGGCATATGAACTGTGATGAAATCTGCGGCAGCAAATGCCTCATCTAAAGTTACGATTTCAACGCCCACGCTCTTTGCTTTAGCTTCTGTAAGATATGGGTCATAAGCTAATACTGTCATATTGAAAGCTTTTGCGCGCTTTGCAATTTCTGTACCTATACGTCCCATTCCAAGAATTGCGAGAGTCTTATTAAAGAGCTCTGTACCTTTGAAATTTTTTCTATCCCAACCGCCCGATTGCATTGCTGCGTTTGCTTGAGGAATAGGTCTTGCGCCACAAAGCATATGAGTAAATGTAAGCTCAGCTGTAGCAATAGTATTACCAGTAGGAGTATTCATCACGACAATACCCTTTTCTGTTGCAGCAGGAACATCGATATTATCAACGCCAACACCTGCGCGACCAATTGCTATCAATTGCTTTGATTCAGCAAGAACATCCGCAGAAAGTGTAGTTTCAGAGCGCACGATAAACGCGGAAGCGTCTCTTACTAATTCTTTCACTTTTTCGACTGGAGAATTGTAAGCTTCAATAACTTCAAATCCTTCACAATTTTTGAGGAGTTCAACGCCCTTTGGCGAAATTGGGTCTGCAATGATTATCTTCTTCATAGTAATTAAGAATGTAAGGTTTTCAGGATGAATTTTTTTTATAAAAACGCAAATAAAAAAATCAATTATACAGCATTCTGATTTTGTTATTGAAAATTTTTCTTTACCGATGTAATTAAGAGACCTTTAAACAAAAGGGGAATTTATGAGGAAGATATGTTTGGCTGCTGCCACAATTATATGCATAGCATCTGCATATGCAAATAACGAAATTAATGCTGCCCTGAAAGGTAATCTAGGATATGTAAATGTGTTCATCGGCACAGAAGGCAAAGGACATACCAGTCCTGCTGTTTGGGTACCAAACTCTATGGTTCAGCCAGGACCAGACACAGGTAATGCTTCTTGGGAACACTGTTCAGGATATCAATACACCGACAAAAAAATAGATTTCTTTACACAAAATCGAAATAGTGGCGGTGGAAGCACTGGATATGGAGATGTTGGATTTATACCATTTGTAGGTAACAATGAAAAAAAATCTTACTCAAGTTCTTTCGATAAAGAAAGTGAATTCGCACGCCCTGGATACTACAAAGTCTACTTAGAAGATGCAAAATGTAACGTAGAAATAACAGCTTCACAATTCGTTGCGTTCTACAATATGAGTTTTCAAGAAGATGATGGCAGCTTATATTTCGACTTTCAAAGAGGCCTAACCCATCACGTAAGAGATCGTGTGAAATCTTACGATATAAATAAAGAAGACGACTACACTATCGTAGGCCACCAACTTCTTGCAGGTGATAGAAATCTTTACTTCGCTATAAAGTTTGAAAAGCCTATCAAAGAAATTATCGATCTTCCAAGACCAGAAGGACACATCGCTCCTAAGCAAGCAGTTAAATTTGGACTCAAAAAAGGCGAAGATTTGAAAGTGAAAATTGCTCTGTCTTTTGTCAGCAAAGACGGCGCAAAACTGAATCTTACAAATCTGCAAACTTGGGATTTTAACCAAGCAAAAAAAGACGCTTATCTTGCGTGGGATAAAGCTCTTTCTCTTATAGATATCGAAGCTCCAAAAAATATGAAAACTATTTTCTACACAGCTCTTTATCACACGCTGATTCAGCCAACTATTTACAGTGATATAGATGGAAAGTATCGTGCGCCAAATGGCGAAATCAAAGAATCTCCTTTCAAAGAATACTACGGCAACTTTCCTTTCTGGGATACTTATAGATGCGTTAATGCGCTCTACACTATTATCACGCCACATATGATTGATAAATATATTAATTCTTGCCTTATGTTCTACGAAGCCGCAGGGAACCTACCCGTGCAGGCGGGCCCAACAAGACAAGGATATTCTATGGTTGGCGAAAACTGCATGAATGTCATCGGCGAAATGGTTGCTAAAGGCTTCACTGGTTTCGACTGGAATAAGGCTCTTGATGCTATGGTGGATTCTTCTTCACAGAATCGATTAGTCGAAAATATGGAAGACTGGGAAGATAGAGATATGTACGAAAAATACGGCTACTATCCTTACGATTTAGTGAAAGTAGAATCTGTTGCTCGCACATTGGAGTGTTCTTTTAATGACCACAATGTGGCTCTCGTAGCTGATAAGCTCGGCAAAAAAGATGTATATGATAGATTCTATAAACGCTCTCGCTCTTTTGAAAACGTCTTTGATAAAGAGACCCAATTTATGCGTGGTAAAGATAGCAATGGCAACTGGCGCGAACCATTTAGCGCAACAGATGTATCTCACGTTGTTTACTATATGGGCGACTACACAGAAGGCAACGCTTGGCAATATACTTGGCTTGTCTTGCACGACCCAGAGTGGCTTATCAACGCGTTCGGTGGAGATGAACCTTTCGTTGCAAAACTCTTTGAACACTTTACAACCGACTTAAAAGCTACTGTTCCTTACGAAAACAAACACGCAGTTAGCGATGCAACAGGTATGATAGGTATGGCTGCAATGGGCAATGAACCTAGCTTCCATGTTCCCTACCTTTTCACGCTCGCCAACAGACAAGATTTAGCTGCAAGATTCATCCGCCAAACCTGCGATCAATTCTTTAAGAACGAACCTGAGGGCTTAAGCGGTAATGACGACCTTGGTTCTATGAGCGCATCCTATGTATTCGCTTGCTTAGGTTTCTATCCAGTGAATCCAAGCTCTTGCGAATACGTATTTGGAGCCCCTCAAGTAAAGTCCGCCACAATCAACCTCCCCAATGGAAAACAATTTAAAATGATAGCCCATAACCTAAATATGGAAAACCGCTACGTAAAATCCATAAAACTAAACGGTCAACCATACTCCAAAAAAACCATATCCCACTCCGATATTATCAACGGCGCTACATTAGAATTTTATATGACACACTAGTGTCATATAAAAATAATATTTAAAAAAGGGCATTTTATTAATAAGAATTTTCTTATTAAGTAAAATGCCCTTTTTGTTTAAATTAATTTCATTTTACAGCCTCTTTTTTAAGGAGGCTCTGCCCCCTTAAACCCCCGCGCAAAGGCTTGCTCCGCCTTTGCAAACCGAGGCAGGCAGTGCCTGCTTCCATTGCCCTTTCGGAGCGTCCTCTACGCGGACATCACACAGTGTACACAGGGAAATTTTTTTCAAATTAGATTAAAGACTTGCAGCGAAGAGGACCTTATGCATAGAGAAATTCAACGCATTGCTTCGCAATTGCTGAACTCGATTCGTTGACAATGAAAAATTATTTACACAATAGCTTATCCTTCTTTCGTCCAGCGACAGTCTAACGACAAGGAAAGAACATAATTTTCTTATCCATCACAAATGCATTGAAGCGTTGTGAAATAAGTCCACGTGCAGATATTCTCTTGTCGTCAGACTGTCACTGGAGGAAATAGAAGATAATTTCTATTATGAAAAAGAAAATGGAATACCTATCCTTACATCAAAAATTAAAGGATGAAATCCGCCCCTTTAGAAAGTAAAAAAAATTTGATGCGCACTTGAATCGGGGTTTATTATATTTTCGACTAGAAAATATAATTCCGATTCAAGTGAAGAGACCGGCGTATTGCGAACAACTGCAAGTACTGCACTTGCAGCCTCACTACTATGGATGCAAACCCTGTTTGCCTCGATTGCAAACTTAGTAAGTTTGCCGAGGTTTGAAAGGGCGAGAAGCCCTTTCGTTGGCGACTAAGGTCTGCCTTGTAGATACAGTGACATATTGTTGAATATGTCTTTTTCTTCGTTTGCGAGGTTAGTGGATTCGGAGGGGTCTGAGTGGGTGTTGTAGAGTTCTGGTGGATTGAGGGAGTTATCGAGGACGAGTTTGAATTCGCCGAGACGGATGGCTTCACGCCAGCGATCGTTGTCGAGACGGCAGAATCTGCGGAGCTTTTGAATTGGAAGTTGCTTACCATCTAGGAGGAGTTCTTTGAAAGAGACGCCATCGAGATTTTCAGGAATGTTAACACCTACTATATCAAGAAGAGTTGGCATAATGTCGCAAGTCATAGCTTCGAAATCTGTCTGCGTGTTCGCTGGAATTTTGTTAGGATACGTGATGCCCATAGATACAGCAAGACCACCGTCATACATAGTAGCTTTGCCGTCGCGAAAGTGACCATTGTTAGCTTCACTAGAAAGAGAACCACCGTTGTCTGAGAGAAAAACAATTATAGTATCGTCAAAAAGATTTTCTTTCTTGAGCTTGTCGATTACCTTACCAACGGAATCGTCAAGATGCTCAACTAAGCCAGCGTACTTTGCGCGAGTCGGGGAAATGTTAGCTTCTCTTTGCTGAATACGCTCAAGGTAGTCAGGACGCGACTGCAGAGGGTCGTGCGGAGCGTTGTAAGCTAAGTACATAAAGAAGGGCTTTTTCTTGCCCTTAGCGACTTCAATTAAGTGACAAGCCCACTCAGTAAACACATCTGTCGCATGTCCTGCAACTTTGATTTCCTTGTCATTAACGCGCATATAGTTTGTGTGATAGCGAAGATGAGTGTAGTAGTCTTCCATCATATCGCCAAGGAATCCGTAAAAGTCGTCAAAGCCGCGAGCATTGGGCAAGTCCTTGCCGCTAAGCCCAAGATTCCATTTGCCCACAAGCATTGTATAGTAGCCATTATCGCGCAAGATTTCAGGAAGCAAAGAAATATCTTCACGCAACTTGCCCCAAGTCTCGTTAGACTTTGTGCGAATCATTCCAGACATACCCGCATTCCTTGAATAAAGACCACTCATAAGCGAAGCGCGCGCAGGCGAACACACACTGCTTGTAGAATAAAACCTATCGAATTTTAATCCTTGAGAAAAAAGATTGTCGATTTTCGGAGTCATAATATCTTTAGCTCCATAGCAAGATAAATCGCCCCAACCTAAGTCGTCTGCGAGAATAATTAAGATGTTAGGCTTTTTGTCTTTTCCAAAAAGTCCGATAAAAAAAAGTGTAAAAATTGAAAAACAAAGAAATATTTTCTTATTCATAGCCTTGAATGCTAAAAGCTACAAAAAAATCTACAAGATTAATAGTTAAGAAAAATAAATTTTTGCTTGGCATAATTTAAAATTAGTTAATCATATTCAGGTAATGTCAGCGAATTCAAAAGATTTAAAAAATCTCAGCTTTGAGAAGTCTCTAAAAATGTTGGAAGAGATTTTGGAAAAGATTGAGTCCTCGAATATAGGACTCAATGAGCTTGTCGACGACTACGCAAAGGCTCAAGATTTACTGAAAGTTTGTAGAGCCCACCTAGATAATGCCGAGCTTAAAATATCTCAAATAAAACAAGACGGCACACTTAGCGAATTTAAAGAATAACAGTATGGCTATTTTAGACAGTATAAAAACATCTGCCGACCTCAAAAAACTAGACTCCAAACAACTTCCGTTGTTGGCACACGAAATCCGTAATAAGATTATAGAAGTTACATCTGTCAATGGTGGACACGTAAGCCCTAACCTTGGAGTGGTAGAACTTAGCATAGCTTTGCATAGAGTGTTCAATACACCTAAAGATAAAATTATTTTCGATGTATCGCATCAGTGCTATACACATAAATTGCTCACAGGTCGCAACACAGAAAAGTTTACAAACCTTCGCAAAGACGGCGGATACAGTGGCTTTTGCAATATCTTTGAAAGCGACCACGATGCATTCGGCGCAGGACACGCAGGCACTGCAATATCTGCGGCTCTTGGCATAGCCACAGCGCGCGACCTATCTGACACAGACGAAAACGTTATCGCAGTAATAGGCGATGGAGTCCTTACTTGTGGCGTTACTTTTGAAGGTCTAAATAATGTGGCCTCTCATACAAAAAAGATGATTGTTATCTTGAATGATAACGAGATGTCTATCGCAAAAAATGTAGGTGCAATTGCAAAGTATCTTAACGAGATACTCACCCACCCGACTTACAATAAATTGCATAAAGATATGGAGTCTTTCTTAAAGAAAGTTCCAGGTGGCGAAACAATTAAAAAGCTTGCCTCAAAAGCAATGGGCGAAACTAAAGACTTTTTCTTGCCATCTTCGATTTTTGAAAATTTTGGAATGCGTTATCTAGGTCCTATCGATGGACACAATCTTCCATTGCTAGAGCAGTACTTGAATTTTTGTAAGATGAGTGATGAACCTATTTTGCTTCACGTCATAACAAAAAAAGGATTGGGGCTAAACGCAGCGCTAAAAAATCCTGAAAAATTTCACGGAGCATCACCTTATGATAAGGAAACTGGCGAAGGCACAGAGTTTAATGATAAAACAATTCCTACCTATCAAGATGCAATGGGCAAAACCCTTGTCAAGCTTGCGCAAAAAGATCATAGAGTCTTGGGTATCACAGCAGCTATGGCTTCTGGAACAGGATTGTCATATCTTAAAAAAGCATTGCCTAAGCAGTTCTTCGACGTAGGTATTGCAGAAGAACACGCAGCAGTCTTTGCAGCAGGATTAGCAACTCAAGGATACAAACCTGTCACAGCAATATATTCAACATTTATGCAACGCGCTGTCGACTGCGCTATGCACGATATCTGTTTACAAAATCTTCCATCAGTGTTTTGTATGGATAGAGCTGGACTTAGCCCTCAAGACGGTGCAACTCATCACGGGCTTTTCGATATTTCAATGTTGCGTTGCCTACCTAATGCAGTTCTTATGCAACCTGCTAATGAAGACGAACTGGCAGATATGCTCTACACTGGCGTAGAAAGTAAAAAACCTTGCTTTATTCGCTACCCACGCGGGAAAGCAGAAGGCGTTACAATGAAAGACTTCCCTGAAAAACTAGAAATAGGTAAAGCTCAAGAACTGATAAGACCTCAGGGCGACATAGTAATTTGGGCGCTAGGTACAATGGTGAAAGAAGCCCTTTCTATCGCAGAACAAATTGAGTCTGAAACTAAATTTAAAGTTGGCGTTGTAAACACAAGATTCGTTAAGCCTTTAGATGAAGAACTCTTGCGCGCACACATCAACAGCAACAAGCTTATCGTAACTCTTGAAGACCATGTCGTAAGCGGTGGTTTTGGTAGTTATGTTTCTGAGTTTATGCAAAAGAATTCGCTAACTAAGCCTCTCGAAATTATCGGCTGGCCAGACGAATTCATTCATCACGGAAGCAACGTAAACACAATCAGAGCTCGCTATGGATTAGATAATGAATCCATAAAAAACCGCATTCTACAAAGAACAAACTCCTTCAAAAAAACCTTCGGTATTTTCTGATTTTTTAAATTTTTTGAAGTTCGGAAGTGGCGCACTTTGTGCTTTAATGCCAATTTAAGGATATGATTCCTTTTAGAACTAAAAAATCATTTATCAAAAATCAGATTTACATTTAGCCTTGTGTGATGTTTACAAAGTAAACGCTCCGTAAGGGCTGTAGATATTTTTTTCTGTTTCTAAAGAGGCGGACTTCGTCCTTTGATTCTGAATTTAAGGACGGGGATTCCATTCGCTTGCGGTAAGATGAGATTATCTCTTCTCTTTCGTCTAGCGACAGTCTGACGACAAATGAATATCTGTACGTAAACTTATTTCACAGCGCTTAGACTATTGAGGAGTAGTATGAAATATTGAGCTTTACTTGTCGTCAGACTGTCGCTGGAGAAAAAAGAAAAGCTATTGTGTGAATAATTTTACATTCTCAATTCTACATTCTTAATTTAAAAACTCGGAGGCTTAACTTTGCTGAGTTGGCTTTTGATATATTTTGCACGCAAAATATCACGCTCTGAAGGTTCAGAAAGTTCACAAGCAGTAGCCTCTAACAAATGCGCAGGCTGCACATTATTAATCAAAGCATTGATAACAGAATTATCTTTTATGAATCCTAAGTTTACACCCATTCTAAGCATAGATAAACAATTTAATGCCTCTCTTGAATTTATAATCTCACAAAAGTTCAAAAGACCCCACGCTCTTGCAATTTTATCGTGTAAAGGTTTTGGATTTTCTTTCAGCATTTTTCTGCGAGCATCCAATTCAAATTTTTCAACTTTTTTAACAAGCTTTGAAATCTTTTCGATGATATCTTGCTCAGAAAGTCCTAAAGTTTGTTGATTAGAAATCTGAAACATCGAACATAAAAAATCACTGCCCTCACCATTTGCACCGCGAACAGTTACGCCAAGTTGATTTAAACCTTTTACAATTTTTTCCATCAACTCTGCTATCGCTAAGGCAGGAAGATGCATCATTACAGAAGCTCTCATTCCCGTTCCTGCGTTGCTAGGACACGCTGTTAAAAATCCATAACTTTTATCAAAGGCGTAATTTATTTTTTTAGAAACTGCGGTATCGAGCGCATCAATAGACGCCCATGCATCTTCTAAAGCAAAGCCCTTTTCTATCGCTTGCAAGCGCAAGTGATCTTCTTCATTTATCATCACGCAAAGCTTACAATCTTTGCTTAGTACAAGTGCACCTTTAGAATTTGTATTTTCAAAAAGCTCATTACTAATTAGTCTGTTTTCAAGAAGCATCAATTTTTCCGAATCAGACAAATTATCCATACGTAAAAAGTCGTTCTTTTTAAGCTGCGTTGTAGACTTCAATGCAGATTGTGATTCAGATAAAACTTTATCTAAAACCTCGACACTCGCACTTGAGGAAAATGGTGTGCTTTTGAAGTTACGCGCTAATCTCACGCGCGAACTTATTATTATCGGCGATTTTTTTCTATCGAATAAATTAAAATCTTTCAATGCAAAAATATCTTTCATTACGCACCTTTGCATTGCTGAATTTTATCACGCAAGACAGCTGCATCTTCATAACGTTCTTGAGCAATAGCCATATTCAATTGATCATTCAAATCTTCCAAAGACTCATAGTTTTTAACATTAACAGTCTTTTTCGTTTTGGATTTTGGAGTCTTTAAAACTTTGCCGACGTGCGTAGTAGACTGATGCATTTGCATCATAACATCATCAAACTTGCTTCTAAAAGTAGCATAGCAATCAGGACAAGATACACGCGAATTCTTTTCAAAAGAAGAGTATTGTTGTCCGCAAGTTTTGCATACGCCCTCTTCTTTACTAGCAGATGTTGACTTTTTCTTTGTAGAAGAAAGTGCATCCATTGTGTCTGGAGAAAACAACGAAGCCAGATCAAAATCAGTCTTCTTTGAGCAGTTCTCGCACAAATGAATTTTCAGTTTTTGATTATCTATAATTTTTGTGATATGAACAGTAGCTTTACCGCCACATATCGCGCATTTATATTCTTCAGACATTTTCTGCTATTTTTAAAAGAGTCTCAGAAGATGGAATATCTTTAATAATCTGAGATGGCATCGGACCTACACCTATATATCGCAAGTTTGGCAAATTTTTTAATTTATTATTTCTGCCTGCAAGCTCTACAATCACTTTGTAACAAAATGCAACATATAGCTTTGCGTTTTCTGGAAGCTTATCGAAAGAACGAATCTGCGAGATATCTTCTGTAAAAGAAGGAAGCGTTTTGTAAACTGGAACTAAACTTCTGCGAATCGCATCAGAGCGCGGAACATTTTTATAAATCTGATTTGTTTTTTCGCACTTGTAAGCTACGCAAACTTTGAGGTCGCCCCAAGAGCTCTCGCATTGCAGAGCATCAAGCTTATTGATAATCAAGTCGTCATAACCTCCATAACGCAAAGCGTCTGCCTTCTCGACAGCATCAAACCAGCCAACCATACGTTGACGCCCTGTACTTGTGCCGAACTCAAGCTTCTTTAATTTTTGAGTCAATGGATGCTCGTCATCCATCTGAGTCAAGAAAACGTGAGTACCAACTTTAGTGTCGTAAGCTTTGCAGCAACCTAAAACGTGCACTGGGCAAATAGGCATTGCAATACTTTGGAAAAATTCAGGAACAGTTGTGTGCGAAGCTGTAACATTTGGCGAGAATCCGTGACGTTTATCTAACCAATACGCCTGACCAAATTCACCTATAATGTATTGACCATTTTCTACAACTTTTATGCATTCTTCGCGAACATCGCCAATGCATTTTGCAATGCTCTGCCCTGCGTTCCAATAGACTTCAATGATTTTTTCTATATTCAATTCAAAAGCTTTTTCGCCTTTGAAAATTGTGAAATCAAATTCGCTTCTCTCGAAAATAGAATCATTCAAAGCATCTGCATTCGCGCGCATTTCTGCGTTAGTTAGAACATCGAAAAATCCATTCCAATCTTGTTCAGAAACTTTGCATACATATTTAATCACATCGCAAGCACGCAGTAATTTCGCACGCATTTTAGATGCAAAAATTTCACGACCTGCCAAAAAATCCGCATACCAAATTTGGAATTGACCAACTTCATCTAAGTAAGAAGGAGTAATGCCTCTGCCTGTCGATCCGCGAGATTCTTCCTTTAAAATATTTACTCTGTAATTTTCCCAAGCTAAGTCTAAAAGTCTGTGACCAACATCACTAACAAGAGTGCGCTCATCAATCATAAGTCTGCCAAAAATGTCGTAGCCCTTAGATTCAAGAGGCTTGCCCTCCCAAACAAACTTGCGAGGGTCTGCCACAACGCCACAACCAATAGCCAAGCAAGAAACAGATTTTTCGATAACTCCAGCTGGCAAAAGATTCAATTTAACATTTGCAGCCGTGTGTCCAGAATTCGCACCGCCATTGACTTTGACGACCATAGCAACGATATCTTCGCGCTTAGAAATAGATTTCAATTCTTCAATGACTTCGTAAACGAGACGGCCTTTGCCTTCATCGCCCATACTGATGCCTATATCGGCAATGAGTTGACTTTTAAAATTTGTTAATGGCATAAAAACTTTCTACACTTATTTATGTTAGACAAGTAACCTATGAAAAAATAAAACCTACACTAGAGCAAGTCTTTTTTACTATTTTAAAGTTTCGAAAAAGGCACTTTCTGTACTTTGTTTTTGGATTTAAGAATAAGTACTCCAACTTGCGAATTGAAATGAGTATCCTTAAACTAGAATCAAAGCACGAAGTGCGCATCTTTCGAACTTCAAAAAAAAAAGAAAGAAAAACCTTGCAAAAGAAAAAAAAGCCTATTGTATGTGGTGTTTCTTATATTGACGCAGGATGGAGCAGCTTGGTAGCTCGTCAGGCTCATAACCTGAAGGTCGCTGGTTCAAATCCAGCTCCTGCACCCAATAAAAAAAGAACTGTCACATTGGCAGTTCTTTTTTTATGGAATTTTCCGGCAGAATATGCTATCTTTCAGAAACACCTTATGAAGCACATTTTATTTTTTTTAGTCACAAGCATATTGATGTTTAGCAATTCTTTTGCGCGTAAACCAAATGTTGTTGTTATTATGGCGGACGATTTAGGTTATGGCGATATCGCTTGCAATGGCGCGCTGCCTGAATCTATTGAAACTCCTAACATAGATTCTATTGCTAACATTGGCATTAATTTTACAAATGCATATTGTACCTCGGCAACGTGTAGCCCTTCAAGATATTCTTTTCTCACTGGTGAATATGCCTTCAGACGCAAAGGCGTCGGCATTCTCTCAGGAGATGCAAAGCTTATCATCGATACAGAGAAAACTACGCTTGCCTCAATGTTTCAGAAAGCAGGTTACAAAACCGCTGCAATTGGCAAGTGGCATCTTGGCATAGGCAAAAACAAAAAAGTAGATTGGAATCAAGAGCTCGACGGCACACCTCAAGATATCGGATTTGATTATCATTTTATATTCCCTGCGACTAACGATAGAATGCCTTGTATTTACGTAGAACAAAACAAAGTCGCAAATTTAGATTTGAATGACCCAATCAAACTTACTTATTCTCAAAAAGAAATTCCTGCTCCTACTGAAGAAGAATTGAAATCTTTGCGTTGGGAATCAAAAGCTAAACGCGATCAAATCTACAATGGAGCGTGGCGATTTGGCTATATGACAGGTGGCAACAGTGCTCTTTGGAAAGATGAAAATATTGCAGACGATTTAGTTGCAAAAGCAAAAATTTTCATTGAAGAAAACAAAGACACACCCTTTTTCATTTACTTTGCAACAAATGATATTCATTCGCCTCATATTCCACACGCGCGCTTCGCAGGCAAAAGCAATATGGGTCCAAGAGGCGATGCAATTTTGTCTTTCGATTGGTCTGTTGGAGAAATCATAAACGCATTGAAAAAAGCAAAGGTGTTTGACGATACAATTTTAATTATCACATCCGACAACGGTCCTATGGTAGTTGACGGTGGCGGCGTGTTTGATGACGGCTCAGATAAATTACTTGGTAAGCATAAGCCTGCAGGAGTTTTGCGCGAAGGCAAGTATTCAATATTTGAAGGTGGTACAAGAATTCCATTGATAATTTCATATCCAAAACATATCAAAAAATCTGCAACAAGCGAAGCACTCGTATCACAAGTAGATATGTTTAGAAGCTTTGCAAATATGCTGAAAATCGAGTTAGAAGAAAACGTAGCCCGCGATAGCTTTGATACTCTTTCCGCATTCTTAGGCGATACTCAAATTGGACGCGACTGGATAGTTGAGTACACAGAATTCGGGCCAAAATTTGCAATACGTAAAGGCGATATAAAATATATCCCTGCAGCAAAAGATTTCCCAGAATTGCTCTACGACTTATCTAAAGATCCCTCCGAAAAACACAATCTTTTAAAAGAGTCTCTAGAAAAAGCGGAAGAATTAAAACTTCTCTTACAAGAAATAATGAATCAAAAATAATTATAAGGTGAAAATAATTTTTAAAATATCTATAATTTTTCTTTTAGAAATATGCCATTTGGGATATTGCGAAAATTCATATTCTTACATAAATCCAACTACTCCTTGTAGCATTAATGTTAAAGAGAAAAATGACGATATAGAGTTTTTTAAAACTCATAATATCTACTTTAGTATGCTTGATTTTTTCAATTCACTCGAAAAATTTTTCGCTACTTCAAAAAATCCCTTTGATGATTATTTATTATTTTCAATTGAACTGACATATGACAGTCATTACAAAATAAGTGACGATGAAAATAAAAAAGTAATCACTGAGATAGAAACAGAATATGGAAAACTTTATGATGATTTTATTCTTGTTAAATTAATTTCAAAAAAAAATAACAAACAATTTATCTATCTCTATTTCGCAAGAGAAGATTTTCGTTTATTATCTTCGCATAATGTTTTGCTTACAGAAAATTCTCGTATCCCAATTGATTTGAAAAGTAATGCAGAAATATTTTCTAAAATGCGCCCCATAATAAGCGATTTGAAAGAACGCGCACCCCTTCGTTTTTCTGAGATTACAACTCAGCAAATGGGACAACGCCTCGCGAGCACTCTTGAACTCAAAGAAAAAATTAAAACTCAAAAAGATAAAATTTCTTTACTTGAAGAAAAAATTATAAACAGCATAAGCACAGAAGAAAAAATCAATTTAGAAAAAGAATTATCTGTTGAAAAACTTATATTAGATGCATTGATTAAATCTCAAAGCTACAAACAAAATATACTAGACAAACGTAAGCACTGGGGAAACATAAACAATATAGGTGGTGTATTTTTTATTAATGATAGAGAATCTAAAGTAATATTTGAACTTCTAACAATCGAATTTGAAGATTATAAGTCAGTACGAATTGAACATAAAAAAATGGGCAGGAATGCTATTATGTCTTTACATGATTACAACTTTATTTACAACATTTCTACTGGTGAATTTATAAAATCAAAATACGATTTTTACAAATAATAAGAGGCTTAAATTGAGTCGATTTTCTTATTATTTTTGAAGATTGGATAAAGGTTTATAGTTTTCGTCTAGAGGGGTGCAGTTGGCTATCTTGTTAAAGTCTGTGTTGCGAACTTCCCATACTATTCGTTTAGATGGCGTGATTTCAAAAATATGTGAACCGTGTTTGCCGTCTTGAGTTTCTTCTGTATTCCAATTGCAGACTATAATATTTCCATTAGGCTTTTTAGTTAATCCTGCAAGCACTCCAAAATTAATATCTGGCGCATCGATTTCTTGGATTAGTTGCCACACAACATTATTATTTGAATCATATTCAGTTACTGAATTATTTGCGCTTATTAAAACATTTCCATTTGCAAGTGCGATTGCACAAATTGGCAAATTTGCTCTTGGAAACTCGCGAACAACATTGCCTTTTGAATCGTACTCACGCACTGCGCCTTCGGCTGTGAATGGCACAAGATATGTTCCTTGCGGAGTTTTTCTGCACATTCTAAATTGAGAATGTGGATTTTTTTCTGTCGTTGACAATTGCACTGACAAAACTTCTTTACCATTTTTCAATTCAACTAATCGACATTCACCGACTATACCAATGAGCACATTTCCATTTGACAAAGGTTCGACAGAAGGAACTTCATTAGGATCTTTCACCGTATATTCCCAAACAATTTCTTTATCACGGGTAACTTCTTTTACTCCATTTTTCCAAGCGAATAAAACATTTCCATTAGGCAACATCCACACATCTTGCGGGTTTTCTGTTTTATACTCCCAAACAATTCCCCCCCTTTCATTTGCGATAAATACAGATTGTCTTTGATGACTACCTGCGAGAAATGGATGTGGTCCAAAATTATTTTCGTGCCAAAAATTATGTTTTAATTTTGTGCCAGAAAATTCTGTTCCTTGAATATTTGCAGTATCAACATCTAAAGTCGGCCAAACAAGATCACCTGTATATTGAGTTGCTACATCAAAGTATGCGCCAAGACGCGGAGAATTACAATCCATCCACAAATGTACTAATCGCAATTCTTCATCACTAATACTACCACGCATATTTTTATCTTTGAGCATTTCGGTAAGCTTGCTACCCATTGCGCCAAACAGCGTAGGCACAGAGCGACTTCCACCGTTTTCTCCCACATAATCGCCTGTTAAATTATTACTCATACCACCAGAAAACCAAGATGTATAATTGCGCAAAGCCTGATAATTTTCTTCTATCGATTTTGTTTTATCAATCATTGGCAGATTTGATTTAATCAAAATTTTATGTATGTGCCTGTAATAACTAATAGGTTCTATGCTTTGCATTTCAGGCTGAAGCTTTGAAGGCGCACGCTTCACAGCGGTAGGCATTCTTGTGATATTCGGAATTTCATTTCTATTTTCGTGACATCCATAACAGGAGAGCTGCTCTCCCGGAAAAGCAAAGGCAACAGAGCGCATAGACTGCACTGCCATAAAGTTTTCATCCAAGATTTGAAAAATCAATTCTTTCGCGACCGGTGCTTCAAAATAAACACTACCATCGTCTTCAACAGGAACAATACCAAGAGGAATACGTGGAGTATTTTCACGTTCATAAGCAATCATTGGTTCACCCATTGCGTGATTTTCTTTCAAAATATTTTGAATCACACGTAGCCATTTTATCTTAATACCCTTTGGCAACGGCTGATCTGTATGATAAACATTCATAACAGAAATTGTAGCTTTCTGAGTATCTTCATCTTTAATTGCACTCGCGCCCTGATTTGTTTTTTCAGGAATTTCAAGAGGCATAAATTTAGCAGAAAGTGGCATAGGTTCCAACAATCTGAATCGAGTATCAATATCTTTGCCAGTCTCACGTATATCGCACAAGAGCTCGCGATTACCAAACTTATCAAGAGCAATCAAATTCTCCCAACAATTAGCAATGTAAATATCTTCATTGATAGCCCAAGGCGTTGAGTATTTATAAAAAAGACGCGCAGCAAATTCTGTTTCAGGATAAGGTTCATCAGGAGTAACACGCTTTAGTTGCGAATGATATCCATCGTCTGGAACATTGATATCCAAAATCCCTATAGACCCTGAATATGAGCCGTGATGCGGGCTAGCTGTGAATATATATTTTTCAGAATTTGGAATTTGTCTAATAGACATTTGAACTAACGGTGTCCCCCATCGACTTCCATAAGTTGAAGGAAAGCCTGGGAATCGTTCTTGAAATTCTTTCTCAAAACCTTTTTTACTATGATATGGGAATGGATAATTTCCGTGAGGAGCACGAGGATTTGTACCATCTGGATTCGCAAGCCAGATACGACTTCCGAGACAATTTTCTCTATCAACATAATCCCAACGAGTGAAACTTATCATACCATAATTATTGACTACGGGATTCCATTCTGCCGTTTCAAAATAGCTCATTGGAATGATATCAGAGCCATCAGGTGCCATACTAAACATCGCATAATTTGGCACGCGAATATACGAATCAAAACAACGTATAAATCCACCGCGACGTGTAGACACAAATGCGATTCTACCACTTGGCAAAAAGCACGGATCAAAATCTTCATAAGCTCCATCTGTCAATTGACGTAGATTTGTTCCGTCTGAATCCACAGAGAATATATGCCAGCAAGTGTCTTGAGAAAATATATTAAAGTTGTGCCCTTTATTTGCACTCCAAGCAAAAACAATTTTCTTTGCATCAAAGGAAACATCAGGTGTTGTGAAAGAACCAAAATCTAATTTTTTGCCTTTGTATCTACCATTTTCAACAATAGAATTTTCCAAAATATTTTCGACGATAGGTCGCCCAACAGAATAATTTTTAATTCTATAAAGTCCACCACCAGCGATCGAATTGTGCCCGAAATATTGATTCACAAAATGCCCACCTGTTCCATCTTGTGAGTGTTTAAAATTGTCGTTGAGCATATGCACAGATCCTTCGTAAAGTCCGTGCGAAACTGCAAGTAAATCGCCTGTTTTTGCGATTGGTGAAAGAGACATCAATACATTTCTTTTTATTGCACTTGCTGCAAAATAAGCTTCTTTTTGATTTTCTTGATTTATAATTTTTGAAAGCGATTCAAAGCAAAATAAAGCTTCGTCTAAATTTTTTAAATTCGTAGAAGAACTCTTTTTCAAATATTCAATAAGAGCTTTTGTCTGTCGAATCACTGTATTTGCAGGAAATTTGTCTATGTCTATATCTATAACAGAAGTTGAATCAAAAGACTGTTTTAACATTTTTGCTTTCCAACCTTTATCTGTGATGGGAGAAAAATGTTCTATATGTCTGACCTCTGCATAATTTGGTTTTCCATAATTTTCCAATTCAAAATTCCAAAAGGCCCAAACTTCGTTGCGTGCATTTAATTCCGAAAATTTTGTTTTATCTAATTTATTTTTTTCAAGAAAATCTAAAGTTGATTTCTTTTCATCAGAAAAATCTTTGTGAGAAAAAAGAGCTTTATGTAAATCAATATTTTCTTGATTTAACCAATTATTTTTCGTCAGCTGCGAAACTACTTTTGCGTGATTTGCTTTAGATGATAAATCTAAAATTTCCCCAGATTCCGATTCTGCATTAAAATCCCAAAGAGCGATTGATGAATCTGCATACTTTTTTAATTCATCAGAATATTCTTTAGAAAGATTCAAAAATACTGCATCTTCATTCTCTGGAGAAGAAATGCGAACATAATCAATATCACCATTTAATTTCAAATTATCAATATAACCTATAGTTAAAGGCTCTTTGGCTTCTGGTGCAGATTCTGGAATTCTTGAAATGGGATTTGTTTTTACTTTAATTCCATCTACATAAAAATCTGCACTAGTAGGAGTAAGCCGAAAAGCAATGTCGTGCTTTTTACCGTCTGTAATGGAAACACCCGACGATATAGTATTGGGCACAAAGCCTGGAAGATATGCTTCTAAAACACCATTCTTAGGAGTCAAATAAAGTTCCCAATGCCAAGGAGATGCTTTTGATTGACTAGCAATAATCACTTGAAAAGCATTAGTGTTGATAGCCGAAACTCTAACTTCAACCAGAAGATTTGCTGATGCATATTCTGGAATAGATTCAACATCTATATTTAAATTTTGAACACTTAATGCATACACATACGCATTTGCCAAAATAAAACTTAACACCAAAAAATATTTTTTCATAGAATCCAAAATTTATTTTATTTAAACATTTTTAATAAGAGAAGTCTTTTTTTTTAGAAATCATTTGAATACAAAAAAAGCTCTGCGATTTGCAGAGCTTTTTTTAAATTTGTTTTCCAAATTAGAATTGGACCAAGCGCTTTTCTTTAACTTTTGACGCTTCTTTACCAACTCTATCGCGCAAGTAGTACAAGCGTGATGGCATTACAACTGATTCACGGTCAACTTCAATCTTCACGATTGTTGGTGAATTCACTGGAAATACACGTTCTACGCCTTCACCGTATGATATACGACGCACTGTGAATGTTTCATGTATTCCGCTACCTTTACGTGCA
>JGI994J12354_10001794_pt1 | contig 21523 bp, 18 predicted proteins | sample IntmicLarv3ML3BL_FD_12354 | JGI IMG/M metagenome (IMG submission 12354) | reverse complement strand
CAATATGTTATTCAACACAGACGAGCCATATCACTATGTTGGTCCAGATGATGTATTAGCAGGCGAGTTGTCAATGCGATATGCGATTGAAGAGTTTGGTGGAGAAGGAAATGTTGTTATTTTAGAGGGACCAATCGGGCAATCTGCTCAGATTCAACGTTTAGAAGGAAACCAAAATGTGCTAAAAGAGTATGAAGGAAAAGTGAATGTATTAGCACAACAAACAGCGAACTGGAGTAGAGAAGAAGCGCTAACTTTGGTAGANAACTGGCTAGAAACATTTAGTGGCGAAATCGATGCAATCGTAGCACACAATGATGAAATGGCACTTGGTGCAATTCAAGCATTATCCGCAGCAGGACTTACAGATGAAATTGTTGTAACCGGTGTAGATGCAATCCTTGATGGCTGTGTTGCAGTAAAAGAAGGAACCTTACTAGGAACCGTTTGGCAAGATGCGGTGCTAGAAGGAAGTGATGCAATACAAAAGGCATATGATGTGCTAGAAGGAAATGTAACAGAAAAAGAGTTGTACTACATTGATATGAAATGGATTACCAAGGACAATGTAGATGAATTGTTAGATAGCATTTACGCAAACTAAGCAGTATAAAAAGCCCTGAGAAACTTTATGTGGTTGGGAAGTACCCGACCACATAAACATATTAGAATTGTTAAAAAAATATCATAAAGGAGAATGCAATGAACGGAAAAATGAATGTAGCAGTTATGACAGGCGCAAAGAAAATGGAATGGATAACAAAAGATATTCCACAGCCAAGTGGTGGAGAGCTCTTGATTAAATTGGAATACGTAGGAGTATGTGGTTCGGATTTGCATTTTTATGAATTAGGAAGATTAGGAAATTGGGTGCCAAATGGTCCGTTAGTGCTTGGGCATGAGCCAGGTGGTGTTGTAGTAGAAGTAGGCGAAGGTGTAGAAGGCTTTGCAGTTGGAGACCGAGTTGCGATTGAACCGGGCGTACCTTGTGGAGAGTGTGATATGTGTAAGAAGGGGTATTATAATCTCTGCTATCATATGTCATTTATGGCAATTCCAGAAGAACGAGATGGTGTGTTTTCAGATTATTGTGCCCATCCTGCAAATATGTGTTACAAATTACCGGATAATGTNAGCACGTTAGAAGGAGCTTTGATAGAGCCACTNGCAGTAGGGTTTCATGCAGCGGATATTGGTGAGGCGAAACTTGGNCAAAGTGCAATTGTATTGGGATGTGGTTGNATTGGGCTTGTGACGATTATGGTGTTAAAGGCGAGAGGGATTCATGAAATCTACGCGATTGATGTGATTGAAAAAAGATTGGAAAAGGCGAAAGAAGTTGGAGCCAAACAAGTATTTAACGGAAAAACAGAAAATATTGAGGAATTTATAAAGACATTGCCAGGCGGTGGTGTAGACTTGGTTTTTGAAACGGCTGGAACGGAATTTACAACCAGGCAATCTGCAAAACTTATTAAGAATGGCGGTCGTGTAGTTTTGGTAGGCATGTGTGCAGAACCAGAAGTGCTCGTAGACCTTGGAAGTTTGAGNGCGAAAGAGGGAGACTTAAAGACAATTTTCCGTTATCGCAATTTGTATCCGACAGCAATTCAAGCAGTAAGCGAAGGCATTATTCCACTAAAATCCATTGTATCTCATGAATTTGACTTCAAAGATGTTATTGAGGGAGTTGCATATAATGTAGAGAATAAAGCAGATGTGATCAAAGCGGTCATTAAGTATTAGCTTAGGAGGGATATATGAAGAAAATTATAAACAGTGCAGAGAATATTATTGAAGAAATGCTAGAAGGCTTTATAGGCGCACATCATAGATATTATGAAAAGCACCCAGAAGTGAATGGTGTTATAGCAAAGGATAAGAGAAAAGAGAAAGTAGCACTTGTTATTGGTGGCGGAAGTGGCCATGAACCAATGTTTTCTGGATTTGTGGGAAAAGGTCTTGCAGATGGGGCAGCTTGTGGAAATATCTTTGCTTCACCTGATCCAAACACAATCTATGAAACGGCAAAAGCGGTTGAGAGTGGTAAAGGCGTTTTATTTGTATATGGTTGTTATGCAGGTGATAATTTGAACTTTGACATGGGAGAAGAATTCTTAAATGACGAGAATATTGCAACGGCGCATGTTAGAGTGCGTGATGATGTAGCTTCGGCGCCGAAAGAACGTATCGAAGATAGGAGAGGAATTGCAGGCGATGTATTTGTAGTAAAGGTTGCAGGCGCGGCATGTGACGCGGGCTTATCTCTTGAGGAAGTGGTGCGTGTGACAGAAAAAGCAAGAGATTATACAACCTCAATTGGGATTGCAACACAGCCAGGACAACTGCCAGGTTTAGAGAAACCAATCTTTGAGCTAGGGGATAATGAAATAGAGTATGGCATGGGGATTCATGGTGAACAAGGAATTGAGAGAACAACGATGAAGCCGGCAGATGAATTAGTTTCAAGGCTATATGAGCATTTGCGCAAGGAATCAGACCTTCATGCAGGTGATGAAGTGTGCGTACTGATTAATAGCTTGGGCTCTACGACATTATTAGAACTGAGTATTGTATACCGAAAAGTGAAGGAACTCTTAGAAAAAGATGGAATCCAGATATATGATTCGGATATGAATAACTACTGTACTTCTCAAGAAATGGGTGGATTTTCTATATCTTTGCTGAAGCTAGATGAAGAATTGAAAGGATATTATAATGCACCTTGTTATTCACCATACTACGCAAAGGAAGGAAGATAATTATGCAAAATACTTTAAATGCAAAAGAAGCGAAGGAAATGTTACTTTATGTTGCAGATAAAGTAATAGAACAAAAACCGCTTTTAACAGATATTGATAGTGCAATTGGAGACGGCGACCATGGAATTGGCATGGCAGGCGGAATGCAAAAAGCGAAAGATAAATTGATGCAACAGGATTTTGAAGATGTATATGAGGTGTTTTTAACAGCGGGAAAAGCAATGTTGATGTCAATGGGCGGAGCTTCGGGCGTTATCTTTGGAAGTCTTTACATGGCAGGAGCAAAAGGTGAGCAAGGAAGCGAGCTGACAGCAGACGCATTGGCAAGAATGGAGCGAAAAAGTCTGGAAGCGATCAAAGAGCGTGGAAAAGCAAGTGTCGGAGATAAGACAATGGTAGATGCTTTGGAACCAGCGGTTATCGCAATGGAGACGAATGCAGATAAGGGACTCTATGAAATGCTAAAGGCGGCAGAGCAAGCAGCAGCGCAAGGAGTAGAAGATACCAAGGAATATATTGCTAAATTTGGCCGAGCAAAGTCTTTAATGGAGAGAGCACTCGGGCATCAAGATGCAGGAGCAACCTCTGTTTGGTTAATCTTTCAAGGGATGCGGGAATATCTGGAAAAGAAGTAGATAATGTAATATAGAATAATACAAAAGTGAGAAATAAAATGCTCCTGCTACAAAAACGTAGCAGGAGCATTTTATTTCTCACTATCATTAGGAATTAGCGTTACACTCCTATGAAGTGAATCTTTGTATCTTATGTATAAATTATTTTGCAGTAGATCTAGCAGCATCTCTAAAGAAGGTAAATGCTGTGTAAAGCATTACTAAAAGAACAATAAATGTTAAGGTTCTTAGTTGTAAACTTGAAACAAGGAAGTATGCTAGGAATACTCCGATTGAGCCAAAGAGAGAAATCATGATAGCAGCTTTTCTGTCATACTTTCCTTCTTTGATAAACTTGATACCAGCAGAAGGCATTAAGAATGCACAAGAACCCATCATGATAGGGAATGCAGCATCAAGGTTAAGTCCTAGAGCACCAACAAGAGCCATACAAGGAGCGTATAGTCCAACGCCAACAGTCATAAGCGCACCAAGGAAGAAGTTTACGATAATACCAACGATAAGTCTCCAACCTAGAAGTTGTTGAAGCGCATTCGGGTCAGCAGAGTTACCAGCAAATGGTCCCCAGCTCATGAGTCTAGATAAGATTACAACAGCAAGTATGATAAGTGCTGCACCAAGAGCATAACGAATCTTGTCAACAGACAATTTAGATACAATACTAGCACCGATAATGGCACCAATTGCAGCCGATCCAATTAAAGCTGCCAAGGTCAATCCAGCAACGTTACCAATGGTCATAAATAGAATAAATTGAATCACCACGGGAAGTGTATTACCAACGTTAAGTGTACCAGGCATTAATTCATCTTCACAAGATTTTGTGAATTTGAAACCAGCTTGACTAGTAGCGAAACTGCCGATTCCCAAGGTATCAAAGAAGTTCGCAATTGCACCGATTAATCCCAATGGAATTAATTTTGTNTTGGTGAAATCTTCTTTGTGTTTTAGACAATCTGAAATGAAATATACTAAAAAAACGAGTGTAAGTAAAGTAATAGCGACCGCAAGCGTAGTTTGCGTTGTGTTAAATNNTTNNAAATGTGCAATCATAAATTCATCCCTCCAAATTTTGTTTTATAATTACTAGAACAAGAAGTCATGTATAGATTTCTTATTCTGCGTGTTTCCTTTCATAGAAAGATGTTCCTATGAAAAAAGAAAGATAGATAAATTTCACCATGAATATATGATCCCCCGATAGCATATACTTTGTCAAATAATTATCTATGTCTTCTTTTCGATTTTACCAATTTATAGTAGGAAAGTCAATGNGAATCTAAGACTAAGCACTTTAAGTTGCTGATAATCTCNGTNAATTTCATNCCATTAGACGCCTTTACAAGGATNGTATCTTGTGCTTCTAGCAGTANAGGTAANCCTTCGAGTAACTCGTCTTTTGTAGGGAAATAGTGNACTTGCGAAGTCGTAGCAGCTTCCTTTGCGCCGTGATACATATGCTTGGAAAGCTCGCCTACGCAGCAGATAAGGTCTACATTTCGTCTTGAGGCATAAGTGCCTATTTCGTGATGCATGGTTTCTTTTTCATCGCCGAGTTCAAACATATCACCTAAGATAGCAACGCTTCGTGTCTCTACTTCGGAGAGTAAATCAATGGCGCCTTTCATAGAAGCAGGGTTGGCATTATAACAATCATCAATAATGAAGATGGAATCGGTCTTGATGACATTGGTTCGTCCAGCGATTGGCATCGCACTTGCAATTCCGATTTTGATTTGTGTGCCAGTTAAGCCTAGCAAATGTCCGATATAAGCACCGGCAAGCGCGTTGTATACCATATGTGTGCCCGGAAGAGGTATGTTTACAGGAATGGTTTCTCCTGGCAAATGCAAAGTGCAAGAAGTACCACGAATCCCCTTCGTTTCTATATTATCAGCGTATACGCTCAAAGCATCNGAAAGTCCAAAGAAGACAGGAGTNCGNCCCTGCACAGAAGAAATCGTAGATAACAAAGCATCATCGCCATTGAGCACTACGGTTGCATCTGGATTTAAGTGGTCAAACATTTCTGTCTTTGCTTTTAAAATGCCGGCCTGGTCTTTTAAATATTCAATATGCGCAAAACCAATGTTGGTAATGATTCCAATATCGGGTCTTGCAATGTCAGCGAGGGTATGCATTTCGCCAAAGTTACTGATACCCATTTCTAAAATTGCAATTTCATGTGTTTCTTTGATACGAAAGATAGTCAAAGGTAAGCCGATTTCATTGTTATAATTTCCTTCGGTCTTTAAAACCTTAAACTTTTGCGATAAAATGGCGGCAATCATCTCTTTTGTGCTTGTCTTTCCCACACTTCCGGTAATACCAATCACTTTTATATCCAAAGTGCTGCGGTAATATTTTGCTAAGTCCTTTAGCGCTTGCAAGCAAGAATCTACTAAGATATAGGAAATGCTTGTATCCACAGGAGGGCGTTCGCAAAGGGTGCACAAGGCGCCATTTTCAGCCACTTGTGCAATAAAATCATGTCCATCTACACGTTCGCCTTTGATAGGGACAAATAAATAGTCGGTGTTTATCTTGCGACTGTCGATAGAAACGCCGGTTATTTCTTTGGAGCGGTTGTCAGTTTCTCCATGATAGGTGCCATTTACGGCTGTAGCAATTTGAATTAAAGACATTTCTTTCATAATTTTCTCTCCTTATCTCTTCGCTTGTGAAACGCTATTGCAGCAGACGAGCATTCAAAGATTCCTCGATAATTCGCTCGCAGAGGGTGGGATAGTCTATGGAAGCTGCCGCAGCTTCCCTGGGAAGAAGACTATTGGTAGTCATTCCAGGTAATGTATTTACTTCTAAGAAATAAATATTTTCATTCTCGTCCACAAGGCAGTCTGCACGCGCATATACGTCAAGTTTCAAACTCTGGAAAGCCTTCTTTGTCATTTCTTGTATCTTAGTCGCAATATGTGCTGGAAGATCGGCAGGACATATTTCTTGGGAAGCGCCCGCTTGGTATTTGTTTGCATAATCGAAGAAACCAGACTTTGGAATGATTTCAATAATCGGCAGCACCTGTTCTCCTAAGATACCGCAAGCGAATTCACGTCCTTTGACATAAGTTTCGACAATTACTTCCTCTTCAAGTGCAAAGGAATTGCGTAAAGCCTCTTGATATTCTTCTAATGTATGCACGATGTATACGCCAATACTAGAGCCGCCCGTGCAAGGTTTTACGACAACAGGTAAGGACAAGCCGAAGGTATCTAATGAAGTAATCGTGTCGTTTCGGTGCAATTGTATTCCTTTTGGTGTTGGAATATTAGCCATTTGAAATATTTGTTTTGAAATATTCTTATCCATTGCAAGCACATTACCAATGGAAGAGGGGCCTGTATATTTGATCCCTAATACATCAAAGGTAGCCTGTAAACGGCCGTCTTCGCCAAAACCACCATGAAGTCCAATGAAGGTAATATCTGCCATACGGCATAGTTCAATTACATTTTCGCCAAAGAAACAATCGGATTGGTCAGCTCTGGCCGCCTTGATTGCAGCGATGTCCGGTTCTTCGGTGTGGATACCGCTTGCGATGGAGAGTCCAGCATCTGGCAAATCAAAAACTTCTTCTAAACGCGTAGCATCATAGGGGTATCCCATGAAAACATCTAATAGAAAAGCGTGATGTCCACGTGTGCGTAAGGCTTTGCAAATCTCAGAGCCAGAAGCGAGGGATACATCACGTTCACCACTAAGCCCGCCTGCTAATACAATAATTTTCATAATCGTCTCCTATTCTTTTGTGTTATGCCAGTTGTCTAGTAATTCTTTCTTCATAGAATATAATTTAGGTGATAAATCAACATGTACTAAATGTGGATTAAAGAGACGCTTTGTCTCTTCCCATAAAGTTTCCTTTTCTTGCTTGCAGTACGCGGCAATTTCTTTTACCGTTGGAGATTGGTATACGCATTCGCCATTTATAAAGACAGGCACAAACATCTCGCGCATCGTATAAGAACCGCCTTTTAACAGTGTTTTCTTCCAAGTTGCATTCGGGTCAAATAAGAGCAAATCTTTTGTCTCGTCAAAGGCTTCCTCAGTCAGTGCAATTAGGTCTGCTTTCATTTTGCCGGTTTTCTTATTATAAATACGATAAATGGTTTTGTTGCCAGGATTCGTCATTTTCTCTGCATTTTCAGAGAGTTTGATGCGTGGGACAAGGTTTCCGGCTTTGTCTGTAATCGCAGCAAGTTTGTATACGCCACCAAAGGATGGAGAGCGGTTTGACGTAATCAAATGTGTACCAACGCCCCAGGCATTAATTGCAGCCCCTTGTATCTTTAAGTCGTGAATGAGGAACTCGTCTAGGTCATTTGAAGCAGTAATAGAAGCCTTAGGAAAGCCAGCGGCATCTAGCATGGCACGTGCTTGTTTTGATAAATAAGCTAAATCGCCACTATCTAAGCGGATACCGTAACGAGTAAGGGCAAAGCCTTCCTCTCGTAGTTCTTGAAAGACTCTAATAGCAGCAGGAACGCCAGATTTTAAGGTGTCGTAAGTATCTACTAATAGCGTACAGGCGTGTGGGTATAATTTTGCATAAGTCTTAAATGCGGTGTATTCATCAGGAAAACTCATAATCCAGCTATGTGCGTGTGTGCCCATTACCGAAACGTCAAATTGTTGACCGGCAAGTACATTCGAGGTTCCCATACAACCACCAATGATGGCAGCTCTAGCACCATATAACCCAGCGTCCGGTCCTTGTGCGCGTCGAAGGCCAAACTCCATGACACCATCGCCAGCGGCAGCGTGTACTACNCGAGAAGCCTTTGTTGCAATCAAAGATTGATGATTGATAATGTTTAAGATAGCCGTTTCGACCAATTGCGCTTCCATCATAGGTGCAATTACTTTCAGAATCGGTTCTTTTGGGAAAATCAAACTTCCCTCAGGAATCGCATAAATATTACCACTAAAATGAAAACCACTTAAATAATGTAAAAAATCTTCATCAAAAAACCCAAGTCCCCGTAAATAATCAACATCTTCATAAGAAAAATGCAAATTTTTGATGTAGTCAATGACCTGTTCTAACCCAGCAGAGATAGCATAGCCTGAGTTGTCAGGGGTTACACGATAGAACATATCAAAGATAGCAGTTTCATTTTCGCCTGATTTAAAATATCCTTGCATCATGGTTAACTCATAGAAATCGGTTAATAATGTTAATTTTCGGCTCTCCATTATCGCTCCTTTTTATTTGATAGCAATGTTGCATTTTTGATAATTGTGTCTTGTATAATCTTCTGGCAATAGGCACCTAGATGTTTGCGAGTCTGGGCATCTAATTCTTTTGGATAGATAGGTGCTCCGTACTCTAAGACGACCCGTGTTTTTCGTATACTTGGCAAATGGTTTTCAAAGATTTCAGCCGTGTTATTCAGGGACATAGGAACGATGGCGCACCCTGTTTTCTCTGCGATTTTCAAGGAGCCATCCTTAAAGGGAAGTACCGATAGTTCCTCGCCTGTGTTTCTGGTGCCTTCTGGGAAAATGCAGATAGAAATTCCTTTTTTTACATATTCAATTGCCTTTAGAATCGTCTTTAAGCCTTCCTTGGGATTGGTGCGATCAAGGAATAAGCAGTATACACGTTTCATCCAGGTGCTAAGAAGCGGTAGCTTTTCCATTTCCTTCTTGGCAATGTAGCCAGTTAAATTTTTACAACGGCTGTATGTGATTAGGATGTCAAAAAAGCTACGATGATTTCCGATAAAGAGCACAGGTTCATCAGGAACTAATTCCTCGCCAATCACTACAAGGTCGACGCCTGTAATCTTAAGCATTATCTTAAAGACGCCTTGTACGAGTTTCAGAGAATGGCGATCACGAGCTTCGGGGTTGAATCGTCCGAGTATCCATTCAAAAATCAGTACAGGTATGAAAAAAATTAAATATCCAAGCAGTACAATGACTATACCTATAAAACGTATCATAATATATCCTTTCTAAATGCGATTATCTACCATATAATGTGGTGAATTGTCGAAGTGTTGTGGCAATTTCATCTGTTAGCATCTCTTCCTTATAACGCCATCTCCAGTTATTCATGGCAACGCCAGGGGTGTTCATGCGTGCTTGTGCGCCAAGCCCTAATACATCTTGCAGAGGAAAGATAGCATAGGTGGCAATGCTGCCTAAACAGGTGCGTATAAAGTCCCAGTGAATAGCACTGGCATTGGTATTCATATATCTTCGGATCCGGTCTCTGGCTTCTTCAGATATGGAGTGGTACCAGCCCAAGGTCGTGTTGTTATCGTGTGTTCCGGTATAGCATACACAGTGTGGCGTAGTAAAATGATGCGGTAGGAAGGTGCTTTCTTCCAGGCTGTCAAAAGCAAACTGTAATACTTTCATGCCAGGAAAATGAAACTGTTCACGTAATTTCTCTACTTCGGGTGTAATAATGCCTAGGTCTTCGGCGATAATCGGTAAGTTTGGTCCAAGTTTCTTTGTAATTGCTAGAAATAAGTCATCTCTAGGACCCGCTTGCCAGGTGCCATTGATTGCAGTATCGTCTTCAAAGGGGACCGCCCAGTAGGACTCAAAGCCCCTGAAATGGTCAATTCGTGCATAGTCAAAGACTTCTAATTGATTCTGAATGCGGCGAATCCACCAATCATACCCGTCTGCTTTATGTGCCTTCCATTTATAAAGAGGGTTGCCCCATAACTGTCCTGTGCTTGAAAAATAATCAGGCGGAACACCAGCAACTTTGCGCGGATAACCATTTGTATTCAAATCAAATAGGTGTTGCTTACTCCAGACATCAGCACTATCTAAGGAAACAAAGATGGGAATATCGCCAATTATTTGAACATGATTTTGATTGGCATATTGCTTCAGCGCGTACCATTCCTTGAAAAAGAGGAATTGTATAAATGCATAATAGTTCACTTTGTCGTATAAAGTTTTTCGCAAAACTTGCTTTTCATGTTCATCAGGAGATTTGTAGAGTAGTTCCCAATCTAACCAACCTCGTCCCTCATGATGCGACTTACAGGCCATGAAGAGGGTGTAATCTTCAAGCCAAAAAGCATTTTCGCTATGAAATGCGTCATATTCTTCTAACAATTGTTTGTTTGAAGTATGCCGGTAGCGTTCGTAAGCCCGTGTAAATAACTGCTCCTTCCAAGAAGTGACACAGTCAAAATCTATATATTCTTCATTACAGCAAGGGCAAGTCTGAATCTCTTCTTGCGTAAGTAACTCTAAGGTAACTAAATGTTCTGGACTAATCAAAAGTGGCTGTCCAGCAAAGGCAGAGAAACTTTGATAGGGAGAGTTGCCAAAACCGGTATGTGTTAAGGGCAAAACCTGCCATAGATGTTGGCCTGACTTTGCCAAGAAATCGATAAAATCGTAAGCACTTTGTCCCAAATCGCCGATACCATACGGTGAAGGGAGTGAAGTGGGGTGTAACAAAATGCCAGAGGTTCTTTTGTTAGGTTTATAAAATTGTTCTTTGGCTTCAAGATTCATAGGTATTCTCCAATCGCAATGCTCTAATCCTTCAGATAAAGTATACTATAAAAACTTGATTTTGTAAAAAGCAAAGTGTATACTAAATTGTATGATGTATACAAGAAACAATGTGGGGATATGTAATGGACAAATTGGAGTTAAAATCGTTAGGGAAAATTAATTTAGGATTAGATGTGTTGGGGGTGCGAGAAAATGGGTATCATGATGTACGCATGGTGATGCAAACCCTGTATTTGTATGATGATGTAACAATATCAAGAAGGAAAGAAGCGGGTATTACTTTGCAGAGTAATTTGCATTTTCTACCGACAGATGAAAGAAATATAGCCTATAAAGCGGCGAAAATGTTATTAGAAGAATTTCAGATAAAAGAAGGTGTTTCGATTAGATTGCAAAAACGTATTCCGGTATCTGCGGGAATGGCAGGTGGGAGCTCGAATGCGGCGACTGTATTGTTTGGAATCAATAAGATGTTTCGTCTAGGGTTAAGTGACAAGCAATTGATGAAACGAGGTGAGACACTTGGAGCGGATGTTCCGTACTGCATTATGAGAGGCACCGTTTTAGCAGAAGGCATCGGCGAGGTGTTGACGCCTCTTTATCCAATGCCGAGGTGTTGCATTTTAATTGCGAAACCGCCATTTAGTGTTTCGACGAAGTGGGTGTATGAGAAGATGGAAGAAACGAGCACACTAGTGCACCCGAATATCGATGCGATTATTGCAGGTTTGGAAGAACAAAATCTACAAAAGATAGCCGATAATATGGGGAATGTATTAGAAGAGGTGACGATTACAAAGTACCCGGTGATTGAAATGATAAAAACACAGATGAAGGAAGCCGGGGCGCTAAATGCGATGATGAGTGGGAGCGGTCCTACGGTGTTTGGGATTTATCGGGAACGAAGCGAGGCGCAGAAGGCATGTGATATAATCTATAAGAACAAGTTAGCGAAGCAACTTTATATTGCAAATATCCACAATGTGATGGGAAGGTGATAGAAATGAGAGACTTTGAGATTCATATGAATGAGTACTTACCTTTGCGCGATGTGGTATTTACTACGTTGCGACAAGCAATTTTGCGAGGTGAACTAAAGCCTGGTGAGCGTTTGATGGAGATTCAATTGGCGAACAAATTAGGCGTGAGCAGAACCCCGATTCGAGAAGCGATTCGCAAATTGGAACTAGAGGGCCTTGTAATTACCATTGCGCGACGAGGCGCGGAAGTAGCAGAAATTACAGAGAAGAATATGCAAGACGTTTTAGAAGTGAGAAAGTCGCTAGAAGCGTTGGCAATACAGTTGGCGTGCGAGCGCATGACACAAGAAGCGATTGAAGAGTTAAAGCAAAAGAGCATAGAGTTTCAGGCGTCTTTATCCACCAAGGATGTAACGAAGATTGCAGAAGCAGATGTAGAGTTTCACGATGTGATTTTTGAGGCGACAGATAATCAGCGCTTGGTGCAACTTTTGAATAATTTACGCGAACAAATGTATCGCTTTCGCGTGGAGCATTTGAAAAATGAAGACTGGTATCCGCAGTTGATTGAGGAACATGAAGAGATTATTCGTCGACTGGAAAATAGAGAAAGAGAAGAAGCTATGCAAATCATCAGTAAACACATTGATAATCAGGTAAATGTGGTCAGAGATGTTATTCAAACGAAGAAGTAGAGTGAAAAAATGACGAAAATGTTAATTAAAATGTTTGTAAAAGAATATGAATCTACAGAGAAGGCTTCTGTAAGAACGGCTTATGGAGTGATGGCAAGTGTTGTAGGAGTGGTATGCAATTTGCTTCTCTTTTGTATAAAGGGCGGCATTGGGCTTGTGTTGCAAAGTGTTTCGGTTACCGCAGATGCTTTTAACAATTTGTCAGATGCAGGTTCTTCTATATTAAGTGTGCTAGGCGTTAAGATGGCAGAAAAGCCAGCAGATAGAGAGCATCCCTTTGGACATGGCAGGGTAGAATATATTGCAGCCTTTGTCATGGCGTTTTTGGTTATGCAAGTTGGATTTTCCTTTTTTAAAGATGCGTTAGCAAAGATACAAAACCCGCAGGTTATGCAGTTTCGCCTGGTGTTAGTGATCATATTGATACTTACTATTTTGGTGAAAATATGGCTTGCTCTATTTTATAAAAAGATAGGAAAGAGCATTGATTCACAGATGTTTAAAGCGGTGGCAGCAGATGCAATGAGTGATGTGTTGGTGACAAGCTCTACGATTATCTCTTTGTTTACTTGGGAAATCACGGGGATGAACATTGATGGTTGGATTGGAGTTGTCGTAGCACTTGGTGTCATCTGGGCAGGAGTTAGCATTGCAAAAGATACGATAGAGCCCTTGCTTGGCGAGGCGGTGTCGATGGAAACGTACCAGATGCTAACGAAGTTTGTAGAAAATTATGAGGGAATCATAGGGAGCCATGATTTGATTGTGCATAACTATGGGCCGGGCAGAAGTATGGCTTCGATTCACGCAGAAGTACCCAATGATGCAGATATAGAATATTCACATGAAATTATTGATAAGATTGAAAGAGAAGCGAAAGAAAAGCTAGATATATTTTTGGTAATTCATATGGATCCGATTGAGACGAAGAATGAAGTTGTGATTCAGACGAAAAGCACGGTGGAAAATGTTGTCTTAAACTTACATCATGAGATGAGCATACATGATTTTCGTATGGTAGAAGGAAAGGAACAAGTCAATTTGATTTTCGATTTGATTATTCCACATGATTATTCTGAGATTCAAAAAGAAAATGCCAAAAAAAATATTCAAGTACAGATGCAAGCATATGACGAAAAGTATCAATGTGTGATTACGGCAGAGAAAAGTTTTATTGCGCAGGACGAATAAAGTGAAGATTTCAAAAGGAGATAGAATGCAAATAGGAAAAAAACAAATGTTAACAGTAGTAAAGAAGGTGGAGTTTGGGGTTTATCTAGGAAATGATGAAGAGCAAGTGTTATTGCCTAAGAAACAAGTGCCAGAAGATACAGAGGTAGGAGATCCGATAGAAGTGTTCTTATATAAAGATTCTAGTGACCGCATGATTGCAACCGTCAATGAGCCGAAAATCATGCTAGGCGAAGTGGCAATGTTGACAGTCATAGAGGTAGGAAGCATAGGCGCTTTCTTGGATTGGGGGCTAGAAAAGGACTTGTTGTTGCCTTTTAAACAACAAACCACACAGGTGAAGGAAGGCGAGACGTATCCGGTGGCGCTGTATATAGATAAGAGCGAGCGTTTGTGTGCGACCATGAAAGTGTATCATTATTTATCTACAGATTCTCCTTATCAAAAAGACGATCGCATACAGGGGATGGTTTATGAAAAAAGTGATGAATTCGGCGTATTTGTTGCAGTAGATGGGAAATATTCGGCCTTGATTCCAAAGAAAGAGGTGCACCGAGAGCTACAGGTGGGCGACATGCTTGCAGCGAGAGTAACCGATGTAAAGCCAGATGGGAAGATTTCCTTGAGCATACGAGAAAAAGCATTTTTACAAATGGACGAAGATGTTAAAATTATTCTTGAACGTATGGAAAAATATGGGGGCGAGCTACCATTTACGGATAAGGCGGCACCAGAAATAATTGCAAAAGAGTTTGGCATGAGCAAAAATGGATTCAAACGTGCAGTGGGAAGGTTGCTAAAAGAAGGCAAAATTGAAATCCGCGAAAAAAGTATTATACTCCGTTGAAAAGCGTAGAAATCCATGAAAAAACATTGTAATCTATTGAAAAGAGAGTATAATAGAAGTAGAAGAAGGCACTAGAAAAAAGAGAAGCTAGAGGCGAAGAAACGAAAGGAGTGGGTGAAGAGATGAAAGTACAAAATATTGCAGATATTGAAAAGTTTTTTGAAGTAGTGGACAGTTGCGCAGGAAAAGTGGAATTAGTAACAGGTGAGGGAGATCGTTTGAATCTAAAGTCAAAACTTTCTCAATACGTATCCATGGCGAACATTTTCTCAAATGGCGAGATTCCAGAGTTGGAAGTTATTGCTTATGAAAAGGAAGACATTGATAAATTAGTTGCATTTATGATTAATGGCTAAGGCGTAACGGACATAATCTCACGAAGAGGTTTCATAATAAGTAGAAGAGTGTTCTACTTACAATTACGAAAAGCAGTATGCGAAGGCGATACTGCTTTTCGTGACTTAGAGGAAGGTTAAGAAGGTATTTTTTTATGAATTTTGCACATTTACACGTTCATACAGAATACAGTTTGTTGGATGGTTCAAATAAAATAAAAGAATATGTCGGGCAAGTAAAGGCTTTGGGCATGAACAGTGCGGCGATTACAGACCATGGTGTGATGTATGGTGTGATTGATTTTTACCGAGAGGCGAAGAAGCAAGGGATACGACCGATTTTAGGATGTGAGGTGTATGTTGCGCCGGGTTCACGTTTTGATAAAGAGACGGTAGGTGGAGAAGATAGATATTACCACCTTGTTTTGCTTGCAGAGAATAATACAGGTTATCAAAATCTGATGAAAATTGTATCGAAAGGATTTACGGAAGGGTATTATTACAAACCTCGTGTGGATATGGAACTATTAGAGACGTATCACGAGGGGATTATTGCACTTGGCGCTTGTTTAGCGGGAGAAGTGACAAGAAATATATTGCGTGGGCTGTACGACGAGGCAAAGAGCGCAGCACTTCGCTATCAGAATATTTTCGGAAAAGGCAATTTCTTCTTAGAGTTGCAAGACCATGGTATGCAAGAGCAAGCAATGGCCAATCAAGAACTTGTAAAACTTTCAAAAGAGACGGGCATTGAGCTAGTGGTTACGAATGATTCGCATTATACGTATGCGCAGGATGAAAAGCCACATGATATTTTGCTTTGTATTCAAACGGGTAAGAAGTTAGCGGATGAGAGCCGTATGAAATACGAAGGTGGACAGTATTATGTGAAATCACCACAAGAGATGACTGATTTGTTTCCCTATGTGCCAGAAGCGCTTGAGAATACGCAGAAAATAGCAGATAGGTGTAATGTAGAGCTTGAGTTTGGTGTAACGAAGTTGCCAAAATACGATGTGCCAGGGGAGAAAACGGCGTCGGCGTATCTAAGAGAGTTATGTTTTGCGGGATTACAGGTGCGTTATGAGGAAGTTACAGAAGAACTTAAGGAACGTTTAGAATATGAACTTAGTATTATTGAAGATATGGGGTATGTGGATTATTTTCTGATTGTTTGGGATTTTATCAAGTATGCGAAAGACAATGATATTCTGGTAGGGCCAGGCCGTGGTTCTGCGGCGGGAAGTTTGGTTTCTTATACCTTGGATATTACAACGATTGATCCGATTCGTTATCAGTTGCTATTTGAAAGGTTCTTAAACCCAGAACGTGTCTCTATGCCGGATATTGATATTGACTTTTGTTATGAACGAAGGCAAGAAGTCATTGATTATGTGGTGGAGAAATATGGTTCCGATAGAGTGGTACAAATTGTAACGTTTGGAACGATGGCAGCGCGAGGTGTTATTCGAGATGTAGGACGTGTTATGGACTTGCCTTATGCATTTACCTCGAATATAGCGAAGATGATTCCAGCGGAGCTTAACATTACCTTAGAACTTGCGCTACAAAAGAACGCAGAACTTCGTAAGGCATATGAAGAAGATGTGCAAGTAAGAGAATTGATTGATATGTCTAAGCGATTGGAAGGCTTACCTAGACATTCTTCTATGCATGCTGCAGGCGTGGTAATCAGTCAAAAAGCAGTAGATGAATACGTGCCATTGTCGCTTGGTTCAGATGGTTCTGTTACGACACAGTTTACGATGACGACGCTAGAAGAACTGGGTCTTTTAAAAATGGACTTCTTAGGACTTCGGACACTAACGGTGATTCGAAATGCATCAAAACTAGCAGGCCTAAAAACGCAAGCAAAATCTCCAATTGATATGGAGAACATAGACTATAATGACCAAAAGGTGTTGGAATTGATAGGCACGGGGAAGACGGACGGCGTATTTCAGCTTGAAAGCGGAGGCATGAAAAGCTTTATGAAGGAATTACGTCCAAAGAGCTTAGAAGATATTATTGCTGGAATCTCTTTGTATCGTCCAGGTCCGATGGACTTTATTCCGCAGTATGTAAAAGGAAAGAATAACAAGGATTCGATCCATTATGGTTGCAAAGAGTTAGAGCCAATCTTAAAACCGACGTATGGCTGTATTGTTTATCAAGAACAAGTTATGCAAATTGTGCGAGATTTAGCAGGGTATACATTAGGGCGAAGTGATTTACTGCGTCGTGCGATGTCCAAGAAAAAGGGCGATGTCATGGAGCGTGAGCGTAAGAGCTTTGTGTATGGCAATGAAGACGAAGGTGTTTTAGGCTGTATTGCAAACGGCATTGATGAAAAAGTCGCAAATAAAATATATGACGAGATGATGGATTTTGCGAAGTATGCATTTAACAAATCTCACGCTGCGGCATATGCGGTGGTTTCTTATCAAACAGCTTATTTAAAATGCTATTATCCCGTAGAGTTTATGGCAGCACTTATGACGTCTGTGATTGATAATCCAAGCAAGGTGTCGGAATATATTTACGAGTGTCGACAAATGGGGATTTCGATTTTGCCACCGGATATTAATGCGGGAATGGCTGAGTTTTCGGTAGACGGCGAGAATATTCGCTATGGTTTGTCTGCCATTAAGAGTATCGGTAAGCCAATTATCCTAGGGATGTTAGAAGAGCGGCAAGAACATGGTCCATTTAAACACCTAAAAGACTTTATCGAACGTGTGATAGGTAAGGGGATGAATAAACGCACGATTGAAGGGCTTATCAAGTCGGGTGCTTTGGATTGTTTGGCAGGTACTAGGAAGCAGCAGATGACGATTTATGCACAGGTGGTAGACCAAGTCAATCAACAGAAGAAGTATGCAATGACGGGACAGATGTCTCTCTTTGAGTTGGTGGGAGAGGAAAATCGTGCAGAGTATGACATTGCGCTTCCCGACGTAGGAGAGTATGGGAAGGAAGCGTTGCTTGCATTTGAAAAAGAGGTGCTAGGCGTCTATCTTAGCGGTCATCCATTAGAAGAGTATGAAGAAAAATGGAAGAAGAGCATCTCTGCAACGACCCTTGATTTTCAGATACAAGAGGATACGGGGCGTACAAAAGTACAGGACGGAAAGAAAGAAATTATCGGTGGTATCATTGCGGATAAAACGGTTAAGTATACAAGAACGAATCAAACAATGGCATTTCTGACCATTGAAGACTTGCTTGGTACTGTGGAAGTTGTGGTATTTCCAAGGGATTATGAGAAGAATAAGAATTATTTAGAAGAAGATTCTAAGATATTTGTAAAGGGGAAGGTTTCGGAAGAAGACGAAAGTGCAAGTAAGTTGATTTGTGAGAGTATTATTCCGTTTGCGCAGACGCGGAAAGAACTTTGGGTGCAATATCCGAATAAAGATGCATTTTTAAAAGAAGAAAACACACTGTATCAATTGATTCACGAGTCAGAGGGGAAGGACAGTGTGGTGATTTATTGTAAGGAAGAGCAGGCAATACGCCGTTTGCCTCGTAATAGAGAGGTGCAGATAACGGAAGAGTTGCTGACAAAGTTGCAGAATTATTTTGGAGAAGCGCGTGTGAAGGTTGTGGAGAAAGCAATTGAAAATCATGGGAGAATGATATAAAATGGACTTTGAAAGTGTAGTGTTGTAGCAGTCAGGAGGAGAGCAGATGCAGAAAATCATTAGAACAATTGGGGTCTTGACAAGTGGTGGCGATGCACCAGGTATGAACGCAGCGATTCGTGCGGTGGTACGAACAGGACTTGCAAGAGGAATCCGTGTAAGAGGGATAAGAAGAGGCTATTCAGGATTGCTTAATCAAGAAATTATAGATATGTCCGCTCGGGATGTTTCCGATACGATTCAAAGAGGCGGAACGATTCTGCAAACAGCGAGATGTGAAGAGATGCGTACGGAAGAAGGACAGCAAGAGGCAGCGGCCATTTGTAAGAAATATGGCATTGATGGTCTTGTAGTGATTGGTGGAGATGGCTCGTTTATGGGGGCGCAAAAGCTCTCAGACTTGGGCGTGAATACGATTGGAATACCAGGAACTATTGACCTTGATATTGCGTGTACGGAATTTACCATTGGGTTTGACACAGCAGTGAATACGGCAATGGAAGCGATTGATAAAGTGCGCGATACTTCGACTTCGCATGAAAGATGTAGCATTATAGAGGTTATGGGACGTGACGCGGGGTATCTTGCGTTGTGGTGTGGTATTGCAAATGGTGCAGAGTATATTCTGATGCCAGAAGAACATGACTATAATGTGGAGCGAATTATTGAAGATGTGAAGAAAAATATGAAAAAGGGCAAAAAGAACTATATCATCATCAATGCAGAAGGTGTTGGGAACTCTACAACAATGGCAGAGAAGATTGAAGAAGGGACAGGGATAGAGACGAGAGCGACTATCTTAGGTCACATGCAGCGCGGTGGAACACCAACTTGTAAGGATAGAGTGTATGCCTCAATTATGGGGTCTTTGGCAGTAGATTTACTATGTGAAGGAAAGACGAACCGCGTAGTGGGCTATAAACATGGACAATATCTTGATTTTGATATTAATGACGCGTTAGCGATGCAGAAAGGAATTCCGGATTATCAATATGACATTGCAAAAGAATTGGCATTGTAAAGAAGCACCGATTGGAATCTTTGATTCAGGGGTTGGCGGCTTAACCGTTGCAAGAGAAATCGCAAGGAGCCTGCCGAATGAGAATTTAGTGTATTTTGGAGATACAGCGAGAGTACCGTACGGGAGTAAGTCAAAAGATAATATTATTCGTTATTCTAGACAAATTATTCGATTCTTGGAAACGAAGAAGGTGAAAGCGATTGTCATTGCCTGTAACACAGCAAGTGCATTGGCTCTTGAGGTGGTGTGCAAAGAAATTGATATACCAATTATCGGTGTGATTGTGCCAGGTGCAAAGGTGGCAGTGGAAACCACAAGAAGTAAGAAGATTGGTGTAATCGGTACGGAAGCGACGATCCATAGTAATGTCTATACGACAATTATGCAACAAACAGATAAGGAGATAGAAGTTGTCGATAAAGCGTGTCCTTTATTTGTGCCACTGGTAGAAGAGGGCTTTGCAAAGCATAAGGTTACACAAGAAATCATTGATTATTATTTAAGTCCGATGAAGGCTTCGGGCATTGATACGATGATTCTAGGATGTACGCATTATCCATTGCTTCGCTCACGCATCAAGGAATATTTAGGTGAAGGAATCACGCTTGTGAATCCAGCATATGAGACGGCCTTGAATCTAAGGGAATTGCTACTTAAGCAACAACTTTTAAATGAGACAAAGCAAGAAGGTGCAACTTCCTATGAGTTTTATGTCAGTGATGCAGCAGAGAAGTTCAAGGAATTTGCCAACTCGATATTTCCGTATGATGCTTCGACTACACAGGAAATCAATATAGAAGAGTATTAGGAGTGTTTTATGACGAAAGAGGTAATCGTAAAGATTTCGGGATTGCATATAGAAAAAGCGGAAGAGGGAAATACACATGCACCAATTGAAGTTGTTGTTCCTGCTACTTATTTCTTCAAGAATGGAAAGCATTACCTCCTTTATGAAGAAGCTGAAGAAGGTGTATCAAATGTTACAAAGAATCAAATAAAAATCACTGGTGATACAAAGGTTGAACTGCGCAAGAAGGGTGTACATATGACGGAGATGGTATTTGAAAAAGAGCAGAAAAATCTTGCGAATTATCAGACGCCATATGGAGAAATTGCGCTGGAAGTACATACGACGCATCTAAATGTGCAAGAAGAGGAAGAGCGGCTTATCGTAGATGTGGAGTATACATTAGAAGCGAACGAGGCGCATCTGTCGGATTGTAAACTTATGATATGCGTGCAAAATAAAGAATAAAGATAGGTGTTTCGTAGGTGAAACACCTATGAAAATATTAGTCTATAGCAAAAAACACTTCAATCTCTGCTGAAAGGTCTTCTGGTCTTTCCTTATAGCGTAGTGTGTAATCGGTCTTATCTTTAATCATCGGATATACTATTTTGCAAGTAATGGTATCTCCATTTACGGGATAACCTACTTCATCGGAGAAAGTATCAATAGATGTCACGCTTCCCATCCAGTAATAGCTGCTTCCATTTGCGGCAACCCATAGGTTTTCGTTACTATTTGTTCTTGTGAATACAAGTTCTGGAGACCATATTTCATCAGAATCTGTAAAGTCTTCTGGGAAATAAATCTCGTATTCTACAAGTACATAATCAAGAAATTCTGCATGTTCCTCAAGTGGGATGATTTCTTCAGTCCCTTTTTTGGTATTATGTTCATTAATCAGTTCCAATACATATTCTTGATTCGTGTCAACATTCGACATGCGTACGTATGCTTTTTTTGGCCAACCACCGTCAGAAATTGTTGTCAATGCCCATGTTTCAAATGGTACTGGGGATTCTTCCGTACTTTCTGATGCTTTAACTGCCTCATTTAAAAATGCTGGTGGCTCTGCTGCCTGTACTTGTTCATCTTCTTGATATTCATACTC
>JGI994J12354_10001793_pt1 | contig 21550 bp, 21 predicted proteins | sample IntmicLarv3ML3BL_FD_12354 | JGI IMG/M metagenome (IMG submission 12354) | reverse complement strand
CGATACATAAACACCGTCATCCGCCAGAGCGTGGAGGAGAACCTCGCTTCTTATGCCCAAAAGGCTCATGTTTAGTATATAGGGCGAAGAATTTTCCGCAGGAGAATTTACATGAATATCCGGCAGCAAAGCCACAAGCTCTGTTATTTTATTTTTGACGGAGAGAATATGGCCGTGATTTTCGGCCATATGGGAGAAGGAAAGTTCGCCTGCTTTTGCTATGGCTGCGATGCCTGCCGTGTTTTCAGTGCCGGAGCGGAGATTGTTCTGCTGGCCGCCGCCTAGGATTTGCGGAATTATTCGCGCCTTATCAGAAAGATATAGGCCGCCGATACCCTTGACACAGCCTATTTTATGGCCTGAAAAGCTGTAGGCATCTATGTTTTTGAGGTTCACGGGAATTTTGCCGAAACCTTGAACCCCGTCTGAGAAAAAATATGCCGAGCTGTTTTGCTTAACAATTGCCCCAAATGCTTCAATATCATTGATGCTGCCGGTTTCGTTATTTACATGCATAATACTAACGAGGCCGGTATCTTCCCGCAGGTTTTGGCGGATTTGTTCAGGTGAAATTATACCATTTTTGTCAGGCGTAAGCCAAGTGACTTCAAACCCTTCGCCTTCCAGCTTTTTGAATGACTGAATAACGCTGGGATGTTCGCTTGCTTGCGTAATAACATGCTTATGGGTGCGAAGGCGTGCCCTTGACAGCCCTAATATCGCCATATTATTGCTCTCCGTGCCACAGGAGGTGAAATATATTTCATCACGGGAGGCGCCAAGGAGCTTAGCGAGTGTTTCTTTGGCTGAACGAATGGAGCGCTCGGCTTCAAGCCCCAATAAGTGCATAGCGGAGGGGTTGGCGTAGTATTTATAAGAGGTTTCCATAAAAATATCTATAATATCCTTATGGGGGCGGGTGGTTGCCGCCGCATCAAAATAAAGTTCTGACATCATATTCACCTAGTTCATAAAGCAGCATTGTCAAGGCGGCAAAGCCCGCCGTTTCCGTTCGGAGTATTCTCCCGCCGAGGGTAATGGGGATAATACCCGACTCCTTGGCAAGTATAATCTCGCTTTCTTCAAAGCCCCCTTCAGGCCCTATGAATATGGCGGCTTCATAAATCTTCGGCCGGTCAGGGTTTGACATTGCCAGCTTTAAGGTATTAATGAGCTCCCCTTCATAGGGAATGAGGGATATATCGAAATTGCCCGTTTGACGCACGGCTTCTTTAAAGCTTATGACAGGGCCGATTTGCGGTATTTTACCCCTTTGGGCCTGTTTAGCTGCGGCAAGCGCAATGCTTTGCCAGCGGGCTTGTTTTTTATGCCCGTCATCCTTTATTTTGGCGATGGAGCGATTAGTTTCAACCGGAATGATGGAGTGAATGCCAAGCTCAACGCATTTTTGTATAATAAGCTCCATTTTGTCGGATTTTGGCAGGCCTTGAAACAAGGTTACACGAATTTTCGGCTCATTAAAATTAACTAAATGAGCAATCATATTTAAGGTAATATGTTTTTTGGACAGCTCGATGATTTGACAATTATAATCGTTACCGCAGCCGTCGCAAACAATAATATTATCATGGAGCTTAAGCCGGAGAACATTGACGATATGGTTAATATCCTCATAGCTTAAGACTATATTTTTTGTATCAATATTTTCTGAAAAAAATCTATGCATATTAATTTAACCTCGAAATAACGCTGACCCATTCATCCTTATAAGTTGTGCCTATTATGGTGAAGCCGTTTTCAGCTAAGGCGGCATGAACATCATCAATACGGTCTCTAATTATGCCTGAGGAGATGAAAACGCCGCTTTCATCCAAGGCCTTTTTAACCAAGGGCAACAGGGCTATAATAATATCCGCAACTATATTGGCAACGATTATGCTGTATTTACCCGCCGATATTTCCTGAATAAGAGGCTTATCCAGCAGGGCGTTGCCGCTTTTAACCGTCAACCTGTCCATATTGATGTTGTTAAGTGAGGCATTTTCCCCGACGACTTTTATACAGCCGGGCTCTAAATCCAGCGCGAAGGCGGATTTTGCCCCAAGCATAAGGCTTACGCAAGAAAGAATCCCAGAGCCGCAGCCGATATCCAAAACCGTAGTTTCATCATTAACTTGATTTTCAAGATGCTCAAGGCAAAGCTGAGTTGTTTGGTGTAAGCCTGTGCCGAATAAATGGCCGGGATTTATATTGAAAACAACTTTGTTATCTATGTTTTCATACTCCTCCCACTCCGGTTTAATGACTATGCGCTTGCCTATATCAAGGGGCTTATAATATTTTTTCCAATTATCGATCCATTCTTCTTCATTGCGGATTTTATACTCAATTTCAAGGCTGCCCATGTTAATGCCGAGGTCGAGCTTTTTAAGCTCGGCTACGCTGTATTGTATGCGGCTCAAAAGGTCATAGCCATCCTTATCATGGGTCAAATAAAGCTGTATGAAAACATAATCCTCCTTGATATTTAAGAGCTCCTCATCAACATAATCCCAGTTGCGTTCATCCCGCTCAAGGAAGGTTTTCATCTCGGCGCTGTCCTCAATTTGCACAGCGCCTGCGCCCAGCTCCATAAGAAGGGCACTTAAGGCTTCAACGCCTTCAGATTCCGTGTGAATTTTTACTTCAAGCCATTCCATTAAAATTACCTACTTTTCTTTTGGATTATCTAAAAATACGGTGCAGAGATAGCCGATTACAATGAACACTATGCTAATTAATATTTTTATTATATTTGCGGACAGATTCCCCGCTATTTCAACAATGCCGCCTTCCAAGGCAAGCACAACAATTGCCCCGGATATAAGCCCCAGCACGCAGTAATAAACGAGGGATTCCCATTTTTTAAGCAGGAATGATAGTATTTTTGCTATTATAACAATACCTACCAGCGCGCCCAACGAAAACGGAATAATCAGCGCAACGCTCATAAAGCACTCGGAGGCCATGGCAAAATCGCCTTTTATCACATACATTAAAAAATCAAGTGCGGAGCCTACGGCATTATAAACCGTGCCGTATTGGCCTATTACCATAAGCATAACGCTGCCGGAAATTCCCGGTATCATCATAAGGGATACGGAAAATACGCCGGCGAAAATAAGCGTCAAAAAATCCGCGGGGCCGCTTAGGGCATGTATAGCTATATAGCTTTTTTCAGCACCGCTTCCGCCGCCGGAAGTAAGGAGAATGGCGGCGAAGCTTATAACGCTAAGCATCAAATAAGCGGGGTTGAATTTAATTTTTGTCATTCTGCGCCAAATAAGAGGTACAGAGCCCAGCACAAGGCCTATGAAAAACATATAGGACTGCAATTGATAATTTTCGCAAAGCCAGAGCACGGCCTTTGTGGAGGCCAATATACCTATAACGCAGCCAATGGCAACGGGTATGAGAAATGTAATATTGCCCTTTATGTCTTTAGAAAAATCGCTTATGGCATTAATAATATCCTCATACAGTCCGACAACAACGGCGAAAATAGAGCCTGAAAGGCCGGGAATAACTAAGGCTATGCCTATGAAAAAGCTTTTTATTGCATTTATAATACTCAATATTATTACACCTCTGTAATTAATGGTTTCCTATATATATGCCGGGTAGCGGCTTATATATGAGCTTATTACTTACGCTTTGTAAGAATAGAAGGATTTAAAAGCATTATAAATATGCTCATTATCACAAACGGAGCCAAGCTCTCTTACTGAATGCATTCCCAATATAGGGTTGCCCATATCCACAACATCTATGGCCAAATTAGCGGCGATAAAATGGGCTATTGTTCCGCCGCCTACAATATCGGAGCGGTTGGCATATTTTTGGAAAGGAACACCGGCGCTTTCACAGCAGGCGGCGAAAACCGATGCCGAATAAACCGTTGTAATATATTTCTGCTTGGCTGAATATTTAAGCACAGGGCCTTTGCCCAAAACAGGGCGATTGGTCGGGTCGTGCTTATCCTCATAATTAGGGTGAACCGCATGGGCTAGGTCGGAGCTTATAGCTATGGAGTTAGCCAGAGCTATGTTGAAATCCTCACTATCGGCTCCAAGGCATGTGGCTATGCGTTTAAGGGTGTTGATAATAAATGCGGAATCGGCACCTTGGGCGGAGCCTGATCCGACTTCCTCATGGTCTAAGGTCAGGAGGACTTTAATATGATCGGCATCATCCGAATCCACAAGAGCGGTAAGGCCGGCGTAAACCATCCATAAATCATCCAATCTCGGGGATGAGATGAATTCATTATTAAGGCCCATAACACAGCCTTTTTCATATTCATATAAGAATAATTCGAAATCCAATATCTGATCGGCTTCAACCCCTATTTCAGCCGCAACGGTTTTAAGAAGAAGATTTTCTTTTTCAAGCTCATCATTAATTAAAGCAAGAAGCGGCAGAGTATCTTTTTGGGCGTTGAATTTGTAGCCATCATTAATTTCTCTGTTAAAATGGATGCATAAGTTAGGGATAACCATAAGGGGCCTGTTGATATTAACCATATGCATGGAAGGTTTAAAAGCATTGTCAGATTTAACGCTTACTTTGCCTGCAAGCGCCAGAGGCCTGTCAAACCATGTGGAAAGAATAGGGCCGCCATAAACTTCCGTATTAAGCTTTATGTAAGTATCTTTATAATTAATCTCATGATGAGGTTTGATTTTAAACGTAGGCGAGTCATTATGGGCGCCGATTAAGCGAAAGCCCTTTTGAACATTGCCGGAGCCTGTGTTAAATGCTATAAGCGAAGTATCGCCTGATGTAACATAGTACTTTTTATTGGCGGATACCGACCATTTTTCATTATTTTTAAGCTCTGTAAAGCCGCTTTTATCCAATATTTTTTTCGTCGAAGCCACAGCATGGTAGGAAGTGGGGCTTTCATAAATAAAGTCTATTAAAGCGTTTGCTTTTTCCAATAATTTTTTATCCATATAATATCCTCCTTAGATTTACGCTTCAGTGCCTTTGGTTATTATAACATTAAATAAAGGCTTTTCCAATATAAAAAGGAAGGGAGGATTTCTTTATTGGCATGGAGGGCGCTAAGGGGTATAGAGGAGCGGCAAAGCCGGAAAGTTATTACACTTATCGAAAGATTATTTAACTATAATTGATAAGAATATAATGATATGGTATTATTTATCGGGGTTTTACGCCTTAATAAAACAAGAGGAGAACAAGAACATGGCAGTTGATGGGACAACAATTGTGCAAACGGCAATCGGATTTATATCGGGGAATATTGCCTATATACTTTTGGTAGTAGGTGTTATTTATGTAGGCTATTTTATCTACAGTTTAATTAATTCACGCAAAACAGGGGAGATGCCAAGATTTAGGCTGAAATATTTGCTGGCATTTATCTTGATTATCGGTTTCACCGTTTACTGTATTATAACGGGTCAGGATATATCTAAGTTTATATATTAAAAATAAAAAAGTGGGGGAATCCCACTTTTTTTGCCTAACTATTAGCCCCGGCTTAGCTTTTCAACAGCCGCATCAACATCTTTGGCGAAGAAAATAATATTGCCTTTATTGCACTCATATATATAATCTTGGAAATTTTTGCTTGTGTATATGGAAAAATCACCGATAATTGCCAGCCTAAATCTGTAATTTGCGATTTTTTGCGTTATTTCACCTGCTATGCCGGCTTTGAGGTCGAAGAAACTTTCGTCAATATTTTCTTTATTTATAATTATATTTGAACAGCCCATGTCATATCGTACGCTCATTATTAAATCCAGTGTGCTTTGGCCGTTTTTTATCAAAACTTCATCAGCGTTTATAATAACTATATCTTTATTGTCTAGTTTTGTAATTTCCATAGGTTTCCCTCGATTGTTTTGTATTTTAGATATAAAAGCAGTGCTTATATACGCAAAATGCGGATAAGCACTGCTTTTTAGTATAAATTAGGCTTGGTTGGCGCTTTTATTTAAGCAATGGTTGAATCAATACCTGCAACAGCATCAACCGGCAGAGAAATTATAATGCCGTGGGCTTCGCTTTTTACGCCGAAGTTGTCATATAAAGTTTTCATTATGGCTACTTTGTTGGTTTTTTCGGTTAAAATGGCAATGATTTCTCTCTCGGCCTGCATGGATATGCCGGCAAATTTCATAGCATTGTCGATGCCTCTGGCGTGAACTACAGTACCGCCTCTGGCGCCGGCAGCTTTGGCTTTTTCCATAAGCTCCTCGCTATATCCTTGATTTATACTCGCTATAATAAGCTCATGTTTATTTTCTGCACTCACTTTTCTCACATCGCTTTCTGCTGGGTTTAGGGCGGCGTTTACAATATCGTCGCTCAATAATTTTAATACAGAGCTACCTACGCCTGATAGGGGCATGGTAAAGGCAATACCGCCGCCTTTTGCGGATAAAATACCTTCTCTGTTGATTTTATTAATCAATTTGTCTATATCTACATTGGTTGAAATGCTGATTGTCAAGGTTTTGCCGGTGGGAGCGATGCCGAGCACATCCAAAACTTCATTACTGGCGGTGCCCCGTGCCCTGATTTGATAGTTAAAAGGGATTTTGCGTTCTTGCAAAAGGCCGGCAAGGTTTTTCGCTTGATTGGAATCTATAATGACAACGAGAGCCTTAAGTACGGGTACATTTTGCGTGTTATTGGTCATTATCCGCACCTCCTACGTATGGATATTCAATGATTTCTTCAGACTCGTCAAGCGTGAGGCTGTCAGCCAAAGCAGCTTCAAGTTTCTTACTCTTTTGGTCTGATACGATACCCATAATTTGTATAGCAATAAGCGGGGTCATGGCAACCATGGCCACGGCACCGAACGCATCCATCATAATATTACCGCCCAGAGCGCCGCAAGCGCCTATTGCAAAAGGCAGAAGGAATGTGGAAGCCATAGGGCCTGATGCCACGCCGCCGGAGTCAAAAGCGATACCGATAAAAATCTTCGGCGCAAAAAATGTTAATATAATGGCGATAACATAGCCGGGTATAAGCAGCCAGTAGATTGATATGCCTGTTAATATACGAAGCATGGAAAGCCCTACGGAAACGGATACGCCCAGAGAGAGCGCCATATTCATGCTGGAGCCTTGAATCGTACCTTCGGAAACTTCTTCAACCTGCTTGGTTAATACATGCACGGCAGGCTCTGCGGCTACTAAGAAGAAGCCCATGACCATACCCAGAGGAACCAGCAGCCATTTATAGCCGGATAGGGCGATGCCTGTACCCAGAAGTCGGCCCATGCCTACAAATCCAACCTCAACGCCCCAAAGGAACATAACAAGGCCGAGATATGTATAGGCAAAACCCACTAACATACGGAGCCCTTCGCGTTTTTGGAAGCGCTTTGTGAAAAATTGGAATATGAGATAAACTCCGACAATCGGCAATACCGCAACCGCTACATTAAACGCTTGGCTGGGCAAATGATGCAGGAATTCATAAGCCAAATCCTGTGTGGTTTCAATAACGGCAAGGGCAGGCTCAACATAACTTTCACCTGAAGAACCGTAGAATATACCGAGAACCATAACGGCAAGTATAGGGCCGACGCTTGAAAGCGCTACGAGGCCGAAGCTGTCACTGGCGGTATTTTTATCACCGCGGGAAGATGCAAGGCCGATACCCATGGCCATAATAAAAGGAACTGTTATGGGGCCGGTGGTAACGCCGCCGGAGTCGAAGGCCATAGCCAAATAGTCGTTAGGGGTAAATGCCGAAACGCTAAATACAATGAGGTAAAAAATTATAAGTAATTTTGACAGACTGACTTTAAACAATACGCGCAGTATTGCGGTTACAAGAAATATGCCGACGCCCGCCGCGATTGTTATTATCAAAGTCATATTAGGGATAGATACTACTTGATTTGCCAGAACATGTAAATCAGGTTCTGCAATAGTGATTATCATACCCATAATAAATGTAATAAAAACAGTCAGGCTTATTTTTCCGGTTTTACTTAAAGTTGCGCCCAAACCTTCGCCCAAGGGGAGCATACTCATTTCAGCGCCAAGCTGGAAAAAGCCCATGCCTATTACCAGAAGCGTAGCCCCGGTGAGGAACATGGCAACTATCCCAATGTTCACAGGTACAAGTACAACACTTAAAACAAGAACAATAAGTGTTATGGGTATTACCGAAGTCAGCGACTCCATGATCTTTTCTTTTAGCTTTTCATTCATCAACTCACCTTTCTTTCCGTATTGACGGTTTATTGGATTTTGAGAAATATTTACCGGGATATGCTAATAAACCGCATACTAAGAGATATTTACACTATACCAGATTACGGCGCCGGTTTCAACAGGCTTTGCAATCTTTAATGCTTTCTTTATGTATATACAGACGGTTTAATGGAAGTTTTTGTTCCCATAAAGTTGAAATAGAGTTATAATATATAAAAATATAAACAGGATTTGGAAAAGTGTTGTAAGGAGTGAAATAAAACCGGCAAAAATATTAGGAATTTTTGAAAGAAATCCCTAATTTAACTTTTCTTCTCGGTTTACATGTGGGAATTTAAAATTGTACATATTTAAGGAGAGATAATGTTGAAAAAAATAGAATACCGCGTTACTAACCATGAGTGGTATGCCATAGTGCGTTCATTTATGATTGTGGGAGTGATGTTTTTTATAATTGCAATACTCAGCTTTGTGTTTGATAGGATCGATCCTCTATGGCTGCATTTTACAATAGGCGGAACAATTGTAAAAGCAGGCGGTATTATCATTTTCGTCAGCGGAGGGGCATACTTTAGCGTTATATGTGCGAGAAAGCTTTTTGATAAGATGAGCATAATGGCTATAGAGCCTGAAATGATAACAATTACAAGAGGCAGCAAGGTAGTTCAAATATATCTGCACGATATAAGTGATATTAAAAAGCGAGTGTTTGCCGCTTATGATGATAAAAAAGAAAAAGACAGCAAAATTTTTGGCCCCATGTATGCGGAATATATTGTTACAACTTCAAGAGGTGTTTTCTGCCAAAGCTGCTCCGTGGCCGAAGGCTGGGAGAAAATGGAGAAGAAGATTTTCAATAAGGAGGGCTTCCTGCCTAAATACACGATTGATGAGGCCTACGGGGAAATTGAGAAGCTTGTGAAAGAGAGAAAAGCAAGGGAGAACGGTAGCGAAAGCGATAAATAATATATTATGTCAAAACAGCTCCTCTTTCTAGGGAGCTGTTTTATATGTTTCGTTATAATATGTTTTTATTTTTTTGCGGAAAAAGCGGTATGTATAATATATTACAGGCAATGTAATGGGATCGCCGGAAAGAAAAGAAATCCAATAGAGTGTTTCAAAACTTAAACCGGCTATAGTAAGGCTGATTATTTTAATGGCCAGACGAAGCAGAAGGAGAAAAAGCCATATATAATTAAGGCTGAGGAATTCTTTTTCATCCATTTTATCAATATAGGGTATATTGAAATCTTTTATAAGTAAAAATACAAAACATTTTTTTCTTATGATGAAATACAGAACCAAAATAACGAAGACGACCGTCTGCAATATAGAGGGAATAAAATAAAATTTTTCGTTGGAGGAAAGCAGATAGCTGATGAATGACAAAATGGTTAAGACTAGGCTGATAATAAGCATATTGCCGATACGGCCCTTTTTCTTATAATTGTACGCCATCATACCTACTGTAATGGTGAGGCTGGAGGCGATAGCGGCAACAATGCCGAAATACCCATATGCGATGCGAAATATAATAACGGGTATAAGCATGTAAGCGAATTGTAACAGCGTATTTTTTGCGCTTATTAAACGCCTCCTCTTATGTGATAAGTGAGTAGAGTATACCATACCAGAGGTAAGGGCACAATAAACCAATGGTTGAAAAGGGGGATAAAACAGCTCTCTATGGGGAGGTTTTGGCTAATGGTAAGTTATATTTGTTTTAAAAGAAAGTTGTTCGGTCGGGGACAGTTGTCGAAGCAGCGAAAAGATAGTAGGAATGAGATGAAAGCGGGGAAACTGGTTTTGGCTAATGGTAAGTTATATTTGTTTTAAAAGAAAGTTGTTCGGCTGGGGACAGTTGTCGAAGCAGCGAAAAAACGGCGAAAATCCGCTAAAAACGCTTTGATTCACAGCGCTTTTTAGCGGATTTGCTGGTTTTTTCATGCTGTTTCGACTACATCATTCCCATACCGCCGCCGCCCGGCATTGGAGGCTCCGGCTCAGGAATATCCGCAACTACGCACTCAGTTGTGAGTAAAGTAGAAGCTACGCTGGTAGCGTTTTGGAGAGCTGAACGGGAAACCTTTGTAGGGTCGATTATACCTTCTTTAACCATATCAACATATTGCTCGCTTAAAGCGTTGAAGCCTTGGCCTGCTTTGAGCTCTTTAACCTTGTTTACGATAACGCCGCCTTCAAAGCCTGCGTTAATGGCAATTTGAGCAAGGGGAGCATCGAGGGACTTAAGAACTATCATGGCGCCTGTTTTTTCATCGCCGTCGAGTTTTTTAACGAGCTTTTCAACATCTTTAGCAGCGTGAATATAAGCTGAACCGCCGCCTGCGATAATACCTTCTTCAACGGCCGCACGGGTTGCCGCAAGAGCATCTTCCATGCGGAGTTTCTTCTCTTTAAGCTCGCTTTCTGACGCGGCGCCGACTTTAATAACGGCTACGCCGCCGGAGATTTTGGCGAGTCTTTCTTGAAGTTTTTCTTTATCGAATTCGCTTGTGGTATCTTCGATTTGGTTTTTAAGTTGTTTAACGCGGGCATCAATATCTGCTTTTTTGCCGGCGCCGTCAACGATAATGGTGTTTTCTTTTTCAACTTTAACAGTTTTTGCACGGCCGAGCATTTCAAGATCGGCATCTTTAAGCTCATAGCCGAGCTCCTCGGTTATTACAGTACCGCCTGTAAGAATTGCGATATCTTCAAGCATGGCTTTTCTTCTGTCACCGAAGCCGGGGGCTTTAACAGCTACACAGTTGAATGTGCCGCGGAGTTTGTTCAAAATAAGGGTAGCGAGAGCTTCGCCTTCAATATCTTCGGCAATGATTAAAAGTTTTGCGCCTGTTTGAACGATTTGCTCAAGAACCGGAAGAATATCTTGAATATTGGAGATTTTTTTGTCGGTAATAAGGATGTATGGGTTATCCATTTCGGCAACCATTTTATCCATATCTGTAGCCATGTAAGCGCTGAGATAGCCGCGGTCAAACTGCATACCTTCAACCAATTCAAGCTCTGTGTTCATGGTTTTGGATTCTTCAACAGTAATAACGCCTTCGTTTGTAACTTTTTCCATAGCGTCTGCAACCATGTTACCAACTTCAGCATCGCCTGAAGAAATGGCGGCTACATCGGCGATTTGGTTTTTTCCGGAAACAACTTTGCTCATGCCTTTAATGGCGGCAACGGCGCAGTCGGTGGCTTTTTGCATACCGCGGCGCATGATAATAGGGTTGGCGCCTGCGGCTAAGTTTTTAAGGCCCTCTTGAACCATGGCTTGCGCGAGAACTGTTGCGGTTGTTGTACCGTCACCGGCTACATCGTTGGTTTTTGTGGCAACTTCTTTAACGATTTGAGCTCCGATATTTTCGAACCTGTCCTCAAGCTCGATTTCTTTTGCGATTGTAACGCCGTCATTGGCGATTAACGGAGTACCGTATTTTTTATCCAAAACAACATTGCGGCCTTTGGGGCCTAAAGTGATTTTAACTGTATCGGCAAGCTTATTTACGCCTATTTCTAAGGCTTTTCTGGCTTCAACGCCGTATTTAATATCTTTAGCCATAAAAAATTCCTCCTGATATATTTTAGTAGGCCGGCATTGTGTTGCCGCTAAGAAAACGGCACCGGCCGGATTTTCAACTTAAAAACCGGTAAAATTATTTCTCAATAACCGCAAGAATGTCATTTTGTTTAACGATAATATAATCTTCGTTATTCATTTTAACTTCCGTTCCGGCATATTTGGAATAAATTACGCGGTCGCCTTTTTTAACTTGCATTGTAATTTCCTTACCTTCTACAACGCCGCCGGGGCCAACTGCGATAACTTCTGCTTCCTGTGGTTTTTCCTTGGCTCCGCCCGGAAGGACGATGCCGCTTTTTGTTGTTTCTTCCGCTTCGACTTGCTTAATCAAAACTCTGTCAAATAAAGGCTTGATGGTCATAGAATTACCTCCTGTTATTGTAATAAAAATCGTATTCATTGAATCTGTTAGCACTCGTTAATGTTGAGTGCTAAACACATTAATTATATTACTTTTAATGGGAATTTATATCAACTTTAATATTGACTAAAATTGACAGGTTTTATACCAAATTTCTTCAAAAATTAAAATTAGCTTGCGTTTTCGTTGAATATCTCTAAATATTCATTGCAGATTAGGAAAAAAGAGACATCAATGAATAAAAAACCACGGGAACAAAGACTGCGGGAAGAAAATTTGCAACTTTAAATTTTTTAATTCCCAGAAGGTCGATGCCTATGGCGGTTATAAGTATGCCGCCGACTATGGAAATTTCCCTAATCATATCATCGGTGAGAAAGCCTTGAACAACGCCGGCCATTAAAGTTATGGCGCCTTGATACAAAAATACGCTTATGCCCGAAAATATAACGCCGAAGCCGTAGCTGGCCGCCAGAACAATAGAGGTTATACCGTCTAAAACGCTTTTTGCGAACAGCGTATTATAATTGCCGACAACGCCGGCCTCGATGGAGCCGATTATGGCCATGGAGCCTACGCAAAACAGGAGGCTGGCGGACACGAAGCCCTTGGAAAAGCCGCTGGCGCCTACCTTTTTTTCAACAAACATGCCGAAGCCGTTAAGGCGCGCGTCAATATCTATCCATTCTCCCAACAGGCCGCCTATAACCATGCTTATTATGAAAAGAACAGGGTGGGCCTTTCCGCCGGTTAAGCCGCCCATGGCCCCGGATAGGCCGACAAAGGAGCAGGCCAGACCTACGGAGTTTGAAATCATAGTTTTGAATCTTACGGATAGACCGTTTTTAACAAATAATCCGGCAAAAGCGCCTACCATAATGGCTATTGCGTTTACTATTACGCCAAGCATAAATAACCTCTCCTTTTAGATGAAACAGCATGAAAAAACCAGTTTTTGAGTTGAAAAGCGCTATGTTCCAAAGCGTTTTCAACTCAGAAACGCTGTTTTTTCGCTGCTTCATCAACTGTCGTTGGACGAACAATTCCGTAAAAAACCCGGCAAGCTAAAAGCCCTGCATTGCTCTCACTCTTTTAGCGAATTCCTGCGTTTTTCGCTGCTTCATCAACTGTCGTTGGACGAACAACTCCGTAAAAAACCCGGCAAGCCGAAAGCCCTGCGCTGTTCTCACTCTTTTAGCGAATTCCTGCGTTTTTTCGCTGCTTCATCAACTGTCGTTGGACGAACAATTCCGTAAAAAAATCCGGCAAGCCAAAAGCCCTGCGCTGTTCTCACTCTTTTAGCGAATTTCTGTGTTTTTTCGCTGCTTCATCAACTGTCGTTGGACGAACAACTCCGTAAAAAACCCGGCAAGCCGAAAGCCCTGCGCTGTTCTCACTCTTTTAGCGAATTTCTGTGTTTTTTCGCTGCTTCATCAACTGTCGTTGGACGAACAACTTCGTAAAACAAACCCAGCAAGCCAAAAGCCCTGCGTTGTTTTCACTCTTTTAGCGAATGAGCGCTGTTCCCGCTCTCTCAGCGAAAGAACGCTGTTTTCCTATCCCAATCTACTAAAAACTGCATTTAAGCCCCTATTTTATTCAACCTTGCATAATGAAAGAGATATTGCTGGGCCAAGCCTGCGTTTTCTCCCCATTTATCCGCGGCGAAGGCCTGCAATTCTTTTAAGGGAATATCGTGGCCATTATAATATAGATGGCTGATTACGCGCTTTATCCAAACATCAGCAGGGAATACATCGGTTCTGCCCATGCCAAAGAGCATTACGCAATCGGCAACTTTATCGCCTATGCCGTAAACCGAGGTCAGTTGCTTTCTGGCTTCAGGCGTAGGCAAGGCTTTTATGGAAGCTTCATCAAGCTGCCCCATAAGGCTTTTGGTTACGGCATCTTTTATGTACTTGGCGCGGAATCCCGTTTTTAAAAGCATGAGATCATCTATGGAGGCTTCGTCCAGCCGGTGAGCTTTTGGGAAGGCGAAGCCGCCGTCTATAGGCGTTCCGTATTGCCGGCTGATATTTTCAATAACCTTTTTAATCATAGGGATACGGTTGTTTTGTGAAATTATAAATGATATTATCATTTCCCAAAACTCCTGATTTAAAACCCTTATGCCCGGAGCATGGGCAATGGCGGCTTCCATAACGCCATCATTATGGGAAATGGTTTTTTTAACAAGATCATAATCCCTGTTCAGGTCAAAATAATTTTTCCACAGAGTTTCGAATTCCCCTACGGTGCAGGGGGATAGTGTGATAATGTCGTTCTCCTGCCTGATTTCCAGAACTTTTCCCAGGGCAATTATTTTATAATGGTTCTCGTCTAATTTCTCAAAACGGAAGCATTGGCCGCATTCCAATATCTGACAAGCATCAAAGCTTGAAACTGCTGTTAAAACAAGGCTTTGGCCCTGCATTTGCACTTTCATAAAATCACCTGAATCATAGATTTTCTATCAAACTACATAATATTATCAATTCGTGAAAGAAAAAACAAGGCCATAGCAATATAATTATGAAAATAATCATAAGCGCAGTTTAAATTTTGATGAAGTAAGGGGGCTTTTAAATTTCAGCAATATAGAAAATCACTTGGAACCATTGGCTTGCCGAGCTGTTAGATGGATTTAATCAGAAAAATCAGGCTTAAAGAATTTTTCTTAAGCCCTTTAATTTAGCCCGGGATTATTATATAATACAAAAAGTATAAGCTTAAGCATGTAAATACTCGCTTAGAAAAAATCAAATATAAATACAGACGGAAAACCGGAGGGGAAATATGTCTTTTGTTTACGGATTAACCGCCGCGGCAGGCGTGGCTCTTATATTGCTGTATATGTCTAAATACCGATGGGAGATTAAGCTGGTTGATTCCGCTGTTTTGCTGGCGGCTATAGCCTTTGTTGTGCGGGTTTTGGCCTGCTTTGTATCGGAAGGTTTTCCTGAAACGATTAATACCTACAGAATATGGTCGGATATGCTGCGTTCAGGCGGCATTGAAAGCTTTAAATCTGTGGATGCGCATACGGGTTTTCAGCCGGGATATATGTATGTACTCTATGTTTTGGGCCATATCCGCCATTTTTTCAGAATACCTGATGGCTTCGCCCAGACAATGCTCATTAAAATGCCTGCTATACTTGCGGATTGCGTTATTTGCTTATTTATTTACAAGGCTGCAAGGCGCAAATCTAAAAAGCAGACGGCTTGGCTCATAAGCTTGTTTTGGGTATTTAATCCGGCGTCGGTTTTCATCAGCTCGGTTTTGGGACAAACGGAGAGCTTTTATTTAATATTTCTGCTTCTTGCGGTTTATAGGCTTACGACTAAGAACTACGCCTTTGCATATGCCTTCTACGCTATTGCTCTTATGCTCAGGCCGCAAAATATAATTTTTATGCCGCTGTTTATTTATTCATTTTATGATTATTTTAAATCCTTGGAGAAGGTGAGCGCCAAAACCATAGCCCACTCTGTTGACAGGCTGTTTCCGGGGCTTTTGATAATTTTGTGTATGATACTGCCTTTTTCCGAAGGGTTCAATCTGGAGCCTGTTTTCAGGCAGTTTACGGGAGCGTTTTGGGATAATTCGCATATTTCGGTAAATGCAGCTAATTTGTACATACTTTTTGGGCTGAATTGGGCTGATGGAGCTAAGAAGATTTTCGGAGTAATTCCGTTTTGGGCATTGTCATTGGGGTTGACTGCTATAATAATGCTTATTTCTTTATCCGTAGTCCATGGAAACAAGAGGGATGACAGATATTTTTTCGCCGGGGCATTTATAAGTGTTATGGTTTTCATGCTGGGCATTAAGATGAATGAGAGAAGCCTGCTGCCTGCAACCGCATTTTTGCTTACCAGCTTGGCTGTGCGCTTTAAAGATGAGTATTTGTTTATGTACTGCGCTTTTTCACTTAGCATTTTCGTAAACTGTGCCGCGGTGCTAAGCGCTTATACGGGCTATTCGGATGTATTTGCGTTGGATTTGCCTTTAGGAATAATTGCGGGAATTAATATTGGCATTACCATATTTTTCATTATAAGAGCTTATATTAATAATAAAAATGAAAAACAGTGGGGGTAGCATGAGAAACGATAATCAAAAAAAGCGGGATATGATTAAATATCTTAAATATGAGCCGGATCAGACAAATCCCATAAGGCGCCTTGAATGGCGGGATTTTCTTATTATGCTTATAATGACGGTTTTAACAGCCGCCATATCTTTTTCGATTCTGGGCAACAGATACTCGCCCCAAACACTTTGGCGGGCGGAGGAAACGGGAAAGGTATTAATTGAGCTTGAAAAAGAGACCTATGTTGAACTAATGCAGTATTTCGTAGGTGTGGATGCCGATAGGGAATTTTATATAAACACTTCCATGGACGGGGAGCTTTGGGTTGAAGGGCCTAGGGTTGTAACCGCCGGTGTTTTTAGCTGGAAAAATGTAAAAATCGGCCGGTGGGCTAATTATATTGAAATTGTGCCGGTGGATTATGCTTTGACATTGTTTGAAATAGGCTTTCGCGATGTAAACGGTGAATTTATTCCTTCCGAGTGCAAGGATACTGCTTTTCTGACAGACGAACAGTGGATGCTGCCCGAGCAGGAAAACTATATGAACAGCACTTATTTTGATGAGGTTTACCACGCCCGCACCGCTTATGAAATGATACATGGCATAAGGATATATGAAAATACCCATCCGCCGCTGGGCAAGGCGATTATAGCCGTAGGCATAGAGCTTTTCGGGATGACGCCTTTTGGCTGGCGATTTTCGGGAACATTGTTCGGCGTGCTGCTTGTGCCTTTGATGTATTTGTTCGCCTACAGAATGTTCGGGCGGCGTAAATGGGCTATATTTGCGGCATTTCTAATGATGTTTGATTTTATGCGCTATTCACAATCGCGCATAGCTACCATAGATACTTATGTTACATTTTTTATAATCCTCATGTATTATTATATGTATAAATATTATCGCATGAGCTTTTACGATACTCCTTTGAGGAAAACATTTGTGCCGCTTTTCTTTTCCGGGCTTTTTATGGGCGTTGGTATAGCGTGCAAATGGCCGGGAGTTTATGCAGGTGCCGGGCTTGGGGTGATATTTTTCCATATATTGTATAAGCGCTATATGGAGTATCGCTATGCGGCCTATCATACGGATAATACGGAGAAGTATGACAGGTTTTTCAAGCTGGCTTCCCAAACTTGTTTGTTCTGCGTGTTTGCATTTGTTATTTTGCCGCTTTGTATATACGGCTTAAGTTATATAACATATTTCAGAGCTCCCAATTTCAACGGTTTGGCGGATATTATAGAAAATCAGATGGGTATGTTCAGCTATCATTCGGAGCTTGAAGGGGATCATCCTTACAGTTCTACATGGTGGCAGTGGCCATTTATGATTAGGCCTGTTTTTTACTATACCAAAACCATTTTCGGGCTGAAGGCCGGCATAAGCACATTCGGCAACCCGGCTATATGGTGGTTGGGTATAGTTGCATTTTTTGTGGTATTTAACAGCGGCTTTGTTAAGAATAATAAAAATGCAAGATTTCTTATTATAGGATATTTCGCCCAATACCTGCCGTGGGCTCTTATTATGAGAACAACGTATTTGTACCACTATTTCCCGTCGGTGCCTTTTGTTATATTGATGATTGCATTTATGTTCAGGCGCTATATTGATCCTAAGTTTAAGGAAATTACCATATTGTACCCCATAATTGTGCTTACACTGTTTGTGGTGTTTTATGCCGTGCTTACCGGCGTGCCTGTGCCTATGTGGTATATTGAGCTTTTGCGGTGGCTTCCCGGCTGGCAATTGGTTGTTTAGCTTGAAGCGTTTGATATTGCTGGAGTTGATATATCGGCAAAAAGCTTTAAAGGAGGGTGCGCAATGGCAGAATTTATAAAAAAAGTGATGGAAAAGCTTCTTAACAGAGAAACCGTTACTTATATTATATTCGGCGTGCTTACGACGGTTGTTAGTGTTGTCATATATACCCTTTGCATAGGCTACGATATGGGCGTTGCAGTATCCAATACGGTTTCGACAATCATAGCTGTTTTGTTCGCTTTTGTAACCAATAAAATATGGGTGTTCCAATCAAAGGATTTCGGCTTAAAAACAACCTTGCCGGAATTTGTGAAATTCGGAGCGGGCAGGTTAGTTACATATTTGGCGGAAACGGGGCTTCTGATTCTCATGGTTGATATGTTGCTGTTGAATGCCATATGGTGCAAATATTTCACTCAGGTAATAATAATTGTGCTTAATTATATAATAAGTAAATTTGCCGTTTTCAAACGATGAAAGATAAATGCATTTTATCAAGCAAATAACAGCATAGAAAACGCCTGAGGCTCTGGACTCAGGCGTTTTTAAGGAAAAGCTTTTTACCTAATAGGGAAGGGGATAAAAGCCTTAACTCTAATTAAATTACTCGTTTTCATCATAACTGCCCCTGCTGTGCGGGCCGATGGCCATGACTTTCTTCAAATCTGGGAAATGCACTATTTCGGCCGGGTTACGAGTGTCAAAGTCAATGAATATAAGTTTTTCCGTTTCAGATGAGTTGCGCATAACATGAGCGCCTTTGGGGCCGGTTGGGAAAGTAATGATATCGCCGGCTTTTACGGCAATTTCACCGCCGGGCGTGCGTACAATACCCTCTCCGCTTACGATGTAGAAGGCTTCCTCATTCATTTCATGGTAGTGGTATCCGAAAGCGTAATTGCCCGGGTCAACCTCGACGAAGGCTATGGTGCATTGGTTTGCATCCGGCGGAGCGACAACGGATTTGACCGTAAATGTGTTGCCGTCTTTGGTTCTAACATCGCCTGCCATAGTTGAATAATTATTAACCGTAACTTCTTTCATGATTTTCCTCCTTATTTGGCTGATAATGGTTGATCAAAAAAGGGATATTTCTCCTTATTTGACCGGATGGTATTGCTTTTATTTTATAAACAAATTATAATTACTTAACGCACCAAAGTAAAGTAGGCACCTTAAAGTGCTGTAGTAACCTTTTGGTAGGAATTGTTTGTTTTTAACATTAGGAAGAAGGTAAATTATGTTTTTGTTAAATGAATTGCCTCTTTGTCCCATAGAAACCGCGGCGAAGATTGTGGGCAGCAAATGGAGGCTTATGATATTAAGGGAGCTTATGAGCCAAACAAAGAGATATAGCGAAATACAAAGGGGCATACCGGAAATCAGCCAGAAAGTTTTGACGGAAAATTTGAAATCCATGGAAAAAGACGGTATTATTATACGCACGGCTTATGCGGAGGTGCCGCCTAGGGTTGAGTACAGCCTTTCCGATTTAGGCAAGGATATAATCCCTGTGATGAAGGCGCTGGCAGGGTGGGGCATAAAATATCAGGAGTCGGTTAAGGCGGCGAATCTATAAATTAAAATAAAGGCTTGATTTTTAATAGTAAGATTTGAGTTTGATTAATAATTTATTATGAATTAATTAAGCTTTTCTTCTTAATTCTTACAAAGCCTTTTATATTAGCCATTATGTTTCGTATGGATACATACTATTTTATAATACTATCTATTGCGCTTTGTAAGTGCCCTAGTGTATAATACATATACTGTTATTTCTTCATGTTGCGTGCATAGTTGAGGTTTGTTGACGGATTTATGATTTTCTTCGTATATTTATGTAAAATGGGAAGCATTTGTGGATGTTTAAAGTAAAATTTCAGCAAAAAAGTCTGTAAACTGCAATGAATGTAAGGCTTGGATTTTTGAAAATGAATTGTATTTTATGGCGGTGATATTATGATAGACTTTAATGAAGAACTTAGTAAATACAAGCCCATATTGGGCATTGATGATGTGGAAATGTCTGTTCAGACGGACGAAATTAAAGATATGATGGACTTATTGCAGTATATAACAGATCAGGCTTCGGGAAGACGACGCAAGACGTAAGGGGAAGATTTAATTGAAATGCCCAAACTGTGAGTATAACTTTTTGACAGGGAATGTCTGCCCCGAATGCGGAATTGATGTTGTTATATTTGAAAAGACACTGAGAATCAGCGATGTTTTATACAACAAAGGCTTGGGTCTGGCCAGAATACGGGATTTATCAGGCAGCATTGATTCCCTTACGAAAAGCATTCAGTTTAATAAGAATAATTATTATGCCAGAAACCTTTTAGGGCTGGTCTATTTTGAATGTGGCAAGCTGGGCGATGCGCTTAAGCAATGGGTTATCAGCGCTTCCCTTGTGAAAAGGGATAACCCCGCCATTAAATATATAGAAGAAATGCAGTCGGAGCCGACACTTTTGGATGATTATAACGATGCCATTGTTATGTATAACAATGCCTTGCTCTATATTCAGCAAAAAAGCGATGATTTGGCCATTATCCAGTTGAAAAAGGCTTTGGAAATCAGCCCGGCTTTTGTTGATGCAATGAATCTTTTGACATTCTGCTACATGATAAAAGGCGAGCGGGAAATGGCCTCTATACTTGTTGAAAGAACGCTGGATTTGGATATTAACAATCCCGTAAGCTTGAATTATTATAAGGAATTATATCCGGGCAGCAAGAGAACGGCCCTTAAGGAGCCTAAGGATACGACCCGAGCCATAGCGCCGGCAATCTCTCCCAATAAGATGGCTATGGATAAGCATATAAGTAAAACATTATTCGGCGGGCATTCTTTCATGGCGGAGGCTTTGGCTTTTGTAATGGGTTGCATTTGTGCGTTTGCGCTGCTTTATTTTACTTATATTCCGGGACTGGTTTCGGACACAAACCAAGAGTTGACAGAGCTTAAGGATCAGTTTAGCCAACTGCAAACGACTTCGGGCGCCGCCGCGGATATAGCCGCAGCGGAAATAGCGCGCCTCGAACGGTTTTTGACGGAGCTTCAAAATGAAAACGCCCTCCTTAACAGCCTTATGGCGGCGGAGGATAAGGCTCAACGGATTGCTTTGGCGGCCACTGAGTATAATAACGGGAATTTTCTGGAAGCGGCAAGGATAATTGAGGCAATAGACCCGGCAGGGCTGGATGATTCTACCTTGCGCCAATATAATCAGTTGAAGGAAAATGCATATAGATCAACGGGAGTCGATTTATACACTAAGGGGATCAATCAATATGATGCCGATAATTATGCGGAGTCCAGGCAGATGTTTGAAACCAGCTTAATATACGCCCCGGATGATGCGGATTATAAAGATGATATTATTTACTATTTCGGCAGGCTGGCGGAGCGTGAAGGGAATGTCGAGCTTGCCAAGGAATATTATAACAAGTTGATTGAAGAATACGGGGCACAATCAAACCGGGAGTCTCATGCAAGATCAAGGCTTG
>JGI994J12354_10001792_pt1 | contig 21551 bp, 17 predicted proteins | sample IntmicLarv3ML3BL_FD_12354 | JGI IMG/M metagenome (IMG submission 12354) | reverse complement strand
CTTATCCGGAAAAGGAAATTAAAGGCGATACATATCCTATGACATGGTCGGCGGATGATAATATTTATGTCTCATCGGGCGATCCCTGCTGGGGTGAGTCCGGTTCGGGGCTTGACGTTGAAGTGTTTACAGGCAGTCCGGCGGACTACAAAATTACGAAATACAACCACATGAACGAATATTTAGGCTGGGGCGGCAACGGACCTAAACCGTCGGGTATGATTTCAGTTGACGGTATGCTCTATCTGGCTTTTCAGAATCTTATCGGCGGTCAGGCCGCACCTCACAGCGTAAAATCACAGCCCGGCTGCGACGCTCATATTATTTGCTGCAATCCCCGCTGGAATCAATGGTATCCGGCGTTCAAGGCTATTGATAAACCTATGTTCCCCGGATCACGTTTCGGAGGTCCCGCCTTCGTAAACTTCGGCAAAGATAACGCTAACGCCCGTGACAATTACGTTTACGCCATTTCGGGCGACCAGTGGGATAACGGCAGCAATGTAAGACTCGGCAGAGTTCCGAAAGAACATATCATGGAAATTAACTATTGGGAATATGTCTGCGCTTATGATAAAGACGGCGTGCCGTCATGGAAAAGCAATATTGACGAATCTATACCGATACTCAGTATCCACCGTTTTATCGGATTACCTGAGATGGTATATCTCGCCGGAATCAAACGGTATCTGTTCCTTACATGGCATCTCAAAGCGGATTTCAACCCTGATGAAGGTACGGATTTATTGATTCTTGAAGCTCCGGAACCGTGGGGACCTTTTTCGCTCGCGCATTATGAAGAATGCTGGGAAGGTAAGGCGTTTACGCCTTATTGTCCGAGAATTCCGCTGAAATGGATGGAAAACGACACTACCGGTTATATTCAGTTTTCAGGCAGCTGGGACAGGCATGAAAGAGGTTTTTACCGCTCTAATCTCAGAAAATTCCAGCTGGAAATCTAATTTTGAAAGAATGTGGCGATTTATGAAAAAAAGTATTAGTTTACTTATGACTGTTTTTTTGTGCGTATCGGTTATACTCGTATCATGTTCAGGCGGCGGAGACGGAGCTGAGACTACCTCAGGTAACAGCAAAACCGCTGATGAAACAGCGCAGGCGGATGAAAGCGCTGAAACTGAAACCGCCGCTTATGACGCTCATTTGCCTGATATGGATTTTGAGGGCGCTGACATCAGAATCCTGAACATGAATGAAGAGGATATGTGGTGGACGCTGACTATAGCGTGTCCGGAAAGCGAGACCGGCGAAGTTATAAACGACGCGGTTTATACACGTAACCGCATGGTTGAGGAGAAATATAATCTCAATCTTACGGAAACTAAAACAGCCGCCGGCAGCATTGTATCGGCGGTGACAAACAGCGTGAAAGCTGACAGCGATGACTATGATATCATTCTGCCGTTTTCCTATAACATCGGAACGCTGTCAACACAGGGTATGCTCTATGACCTTACCAAACTTCAGTACATTGATTTTGACAATCCGTGGTGGGGAACTTCGGTAAAGGATTTCTCAATAGCCGGTAAAGTATATTTCGCTATATCGGATTTTCTGCTGTCGGATAAAGAAAACGTGTCGATTCTTATGTATAATAAAAAAGTCGCCGATGATCTCAGCTTTCTCACTGACGCTGAATTATATGACCTTGTCAACAGCGGCGGCTGGGTATGGGATAAATTTATTGACATGATAAAAGCCGTGTCCGCTGATCTCAACGGCAACGGAACTTATGATCTTGAGGACAGATATGGCTTGATGACTGCCGATTACTGGGCGTATCCCGCTATGATGTCGGTTGCGGGACAGCAGTATGTAACCAAAAACTCGGATGATATTCCCGTGTTTACCGCCAATAACGAGAAATTCATCAGCGTGTTCGGTAAAATTATGGAACTGATGAATGACAGAAATTATGTCACCCGTCAATACATTGAGTTTGACACCAGTTATGACCATGTTGAGTGGGGCGCTATGTTTACGGGCGATAAGGCTTTATTCTGCAATGAAGTTTTGTCATGCGTACGCTTGTACAAAGAAATGGAAAGCGATTTCGCCGTTGTTCCCATGCCGAAATTTGACGCTGCGCAGGATAAATATTACTCTTACAGCGTATGGGCGACTTGTATCGGTATGCCCGTGACCGCACGTGATCCCGACAAAGTCGCGCTGGTGCTTGACGCTTTGTCGTCGCTTTCAAGACAGCTTGTAATTCCCGCTTACTATGAAGTCGCAATTGCCGTGAAATATTTCAGGGACGATATGTCGTTCAAAATGCTTGATATAATTCTTGAAAATCAGATTACTGACGTGCTTCATCTGGTTTATGACTGGGGCGGTTTTGACTCTACGTTCAAGAATTCGGCGTCTCAGGGTAAAACCGATATAATCTCGCTCATTGAGTCCAATGAATCCAAAATTAACACGGCTATACAAAAAACAGTTGACGCTTATCGGGAATTGCCGTAAAATTATAAATTTAATATCCGCTGAGGAAAAACGCTCTCGTTTATGAGAGCGTTTTATTTATTTTCGAGAGTCGCCTTCGCTAATATTTTCTCCGCCGCTTCCATGGTTTTCACGGCATCGGCGAAGCATGACGGCGGCTGGGTACGCGTGCGGCATCCGTCAATAAACCGGCGGCACGCCTCATAAACACCCGTGTAAACGTGAAACTCATTGCTGCCGGCGACTTCCGCCGTGTCAAACTCAATACCCTTGACATCACCCTCAACGTATAAATGTCCCTTGCCTTCATGCTCCGCTGAGGCGTATATTCCCGGGGCGTGCATCTCTACGGAAAACTCACGTTTTCCGCTCGACCAGCTGTTTATCAGATGCGCTACCGCTCCGTTATCGAATTTAAGTACCGCCGATATGAAATTTATATCCTGAACGCCGTTTCTCGCCACGTCACTGTAAATATCCGTGATTTCACCGCCGCATATCCATCTCAGCGTGTCTATTGAGTGTACGGTATCGTCCATCATATGATCCCTGGCGTTCACGTTATCGCTGATCTCATACTTGTAAAACCGGCAGACGGCGTGCGTTATACTTCCCTTTTCAAGGCATTTATCACGCAGCATTGTTACCATCGGAGTTGACCTCCGCTGAAATGACACCTGTGTGACACAATTGTTTTTTTCTGCCAGATAAGTAAGCGATCTCGCCTGATGAATTGTTAGGGCGAACGGTTTTTCAATGTATAAATCAATTCCCCGGGTCAGTATCCATTGCCAGAGATCATACATGATGTGCGGCTGTCCGATACAGAACACGGCGTCGGGTTTAACATCATCAATCATTTTCTGATAGTCTTGTACGCCCTCAGAACCGTATCTGAGAGCGATATTGTACCTGTCCGCTGTATCTGTACGCCTAACACCGTTAATGTCGCATACGGCGCAGATTTCGACGTCAGGCATCATGCTGAGTGACGGGTATATAACCTGATTCGCTCTGCTTCCCGCTCCGATCATCGCTATTCTTAATTTTTCCATCTTTTTATCGCTCCTTAAATATTTTATGTATATCCTCATTTTCAGACATCCGCAGACGCTCTCTGAGCCCATCTGAGCCTATCTAACACCCTGCACCGCTANCTATATACCACCGTATACATTAAACCGCCGTAAAACGCCTGTGAAGGCGTTTAAACGCGTACCGGTATTTATGCTTGTCTGATATCACTAAGATTATATAATTTTAACACGGCTTTGTCAAGTTATCCGCTATACATTGCCGTGAATTTGTGATATAATAAAAAAAAATTGTTAGGGGGTAGCGACATGACCCAGCGTGAAAATATATTGCGCGCGATAAGATTTGAGCGTCCCGATTATATCCCGATGACTTTCTCCATGTCCGGAGCATGCTGGCACTATTATGAACCGGAAGCGCTGTTTGAATTACTTAAAAGCCATCCGCTGCTGTTTCCGGGCTATATACGTCCGGTAACTTATGAAATACCGTCGAATTATGAGCTTGCGGAGCGCAGGCTGTACAGGGATGAGTTCGGCGTGCTGTGGGAAGACGCTATTAAGGGAATCCGGGGTGTTGTGAAAGAACATCCGCTCGCTGATTTAGATAAGCTGGCGGATTATAAAATGCCTGTACCGCCGGTTATTGATCTTGAACAGATGAAAATCAATGTGGCAGCTGCGAAAGCTGAAGGCAGGTTCACTGCCGCAGGACTTGAACACGGTCATACATTCCTGCGGCTGGTTGATTTGTGCGGTTATGAGGAAGTATTGTTCGCGTTGCACGACGATGATGAAAACATGAAAAAACTTATCGCTATGCTTGAGGAGTACAATTACTATTTCATTGACAATTATGTCAGGGCTGAGTATGACATGATATCTTATCCGGAAGATCTGGGAATGCAGGTAGGTCCCATGATATCGCCGGAATTACTGCGGCAATATATCAAACCGTCATATCAGCGTTTAATGAAACCCGCCAGAGACGCCGGATTGATTGTGCATATGCACTCTGACGGAGATATACGTGATCTGGTCGATGACTTGATTGACGGCGGCGTTCAGGTATTGAATTTACAGGATTTAGTCAACGGTATTGACTGGATTAAAAAAAATCTGTCGCCGAAATTCTGCGTTGACCTTGATATTGACAGGCAGAATATTACCGTGTTCGGTACGCCTAAACAAATTGACGACCTGATTCGTGAGGAAGTAACGCAGTTATCCTCGCCGAAAGGCGGGCTTATGATGATCCACGGATGTTACCCGGGGCCGTCAATTAAAAATATAAAAGCTCTTATGGACGCTATGGAAAAATATATGCACTACTGGGATTAAATTTAAAAATTGCGGAGGAGTTTTATCTTGAAAATTATTGCGAGTGATTATGACGGAACATTGAGACACGGACACGGAATAAGCGAAGCGGACAGAAACGCGATAAAGAAATGGCGTGAAGCCGGTAATCTGTTCGGAATTGTAACCGGCCGAGACCGTGACATGTTCAATACAGTAAAAAATGACAATCTGGAATCGGAAATTGATTTTGTTATTATTTACAACGGCGCTGAAATCTATGATACCGCAGGTAATCTTAAACAGCGGTTTATCGGTAAATCTGATCGGTTTTATGAGCTTTTGCCGTTTATTTTGCGGAAAAAAGGCGATTGGGCTGAATTTATTACCGTTGATAAAGTTTATTATCTTACATACGGCGATGAACCGGATACGTCACGGGAAAATTGGTATAAAGCCGATGTTGTGAAGGATTTACGGGAATTCATTCAGATTTACTCGCTCTATGATACTGAACCTGAAGCTCTCAGTGCAGCGGCGAATCTTAACGAGCGTTACAGTGATATTGTGTCGCCTCTGACAAACGGCAGATGGCTGAACGCTACGCCGTCGGGAATCAATAAAGCGACCGGAGTTGCTGAATACGCCCGTATGATGGGTGTCGCTGAAGAAAATATTTACACTATAGGCGATTCATACAACGATCTTGAGATGATCAGAGCCTTTAACGGCTATACCCTTGAGAACGGCGCTGACGGAGTAAAAAAAGAAGCCCTTGCTGTATACAAGGGCGTTTGGGAACTTATAGAAAATTTTATTTGAATTTCACTGCTCGTAATACGTGATCATACGGTTGCCGAGTACTGCCGCTGAATCGGTGAATTTTTCATAGGATACCCAATATTCGGACGATACCAGCGAATCACAGATTTTAAATCCTTTAGCGTCATCGTAGCCGACTATCATCATGCAGTGTAAATTTGAATACGGCTGATAAAATTTATCGGTGCCGTTTATGTACCAGCCGCCTTTTTCCGAATATTTCGCCGTTGTCTCGAAATCGAGCAGCGCCCAGAATATTACCGGAAAACCGCTGTCAATATATGACTTGATTTCATCAATACCGGCGCCGTTTATACTTTTCAGCCGATAACGTGAATTCTGATCTTTCAAATAGTGGTTTCCGCTTCTGATACTCACTTTTTCAAAACTGTAAAATCCTTTATCTGAAGCCGGATTACCGGCGTAAGCAAGCTCGGGATCGGGTCCGAATTTGACGTCGCCATTTAACGTGAACTCCTCGTTGATAAAGTACCAGATGTTGAAATGGTACACGTCGGGATCAAGTTCCATGCGCAGCATTGAGTTAATCAAAGCGATTAATTCACAGCCGTGAGGATATTTTTCTTTTTGACTATAAAATTTTTCAGCGTGCAGATATTTGCTTGCGGGTGGTTTTTCGGATTCGTTTGAATCTTCCGGATTACCTGACGCGGCGGTATCTGCCGCTGTTTCTTCCCCGCTGTTTATTTTGTTAATAAAATTTATTTTTAGTGATTCTTCAATAGGTGAATTCTCAATCAAATTTATAACTTCCTCGTCGGTGAGGCGTCCCTGATATTGTTCAGATGTCAGTATATCGTTTATTTGCTCGTATGTAGGGTTATTTGCCGCTAATAAAGCTGTAAGAATAAATATTAAAGCCGCTTTAAACATTATACGCTCCCTTTGTTTTTTATATATTATATAAATTAAAAACGAATTTGTCAATAAGAATCGAATAGTTATGACTTTACGTTGACGAAAATTGTCGTTTTTAACGCGTTTTTTTTGCGTGGATGATGAGATATGTGGAAAATCCGTTTTCTCGCGTGTGCGCGTGCGCGCGCGCGTCTTTTTAGATATATATTACTTTAAAATACTTTAATATAATAAAAATAGAGTAGGAAAACCTCTAACTATGACCTTTCGTTGACGAACTATGACTTTTTGTTGACGTGAACTATGACTTTTTGTTGACGAAGAAAAGTTTTCCACAGGCTTTTTTTTATGAATTAGTCACATTTTTTCTACTGATTTTCCACACGTTTTCCACAGCTTCTATTACCTATCTTGACATAGGTAATAATTAGTGTTATAATACAAATAAAAAAATCGGAAATTTAAGGAGTTACCATTATGGACGCCATTGATTCCAAAGCTTTGACATATGACAAAAAGCATTATATAGTAATGGCTAACGACATCGTAAAGGGTAAACAGGAAATGACTTTGAATGAAGCCCGTATAATAAGACTGCTTATTACTCAGGTGGTGAAAGAAGATAAAGATTTAAAGACTTATACCTGTAAAATTACCGAATTGGCGGAGTTTATAGGAATATCCGGAAAATCTTTATACAGAGATATCAGGACAATATGCGAAAACCTGTTAAAACGTATTGTCAGAATCAATGTAAATAAAAACAGTTGGAAAGCGTTTCAATGGCTTCAGCTTGCGGAATATGACGGCAGCAGCGGATTGCTTACGCTGAAATTATCCGAACAGATCGCCCCTTATGTTCTGGATCTGAATTCCTGGTTTACTCAGTATAAGCTGAAAAATATATTATATTTCAACAGTTTTTACGCCATAAGATTGTATGAATTATTAAAGTGCGAAGCCGGATTGTTCAATGATAACAAGGATATTTATGAGTTTTCGATTGATTATCTGCGTTCTATATTCTGCTGTGAGAATAAATATAAAACGACAGCGGAATTTATAAAAAAGGTCATAGAAATAGGCGTTAGGGAAATCAACGATAAATCGGATATTGAAGTTGAGTATAAATCTATAAAACAAAGCCGTAAAATCGTTTCAATGCACTTTACGGTTTGGTATAACGTGAAAAATAATCTTAAGAAAAATGAGATATAATTTGTTTTCCACAGGTTTTCAACTTATTTTAAACAATAATTACACATAGTTATATACATACTTTTCCACATATCCACAGATATTTAAAAAAATCCGATTCAAATCGGATTTTTTATTTCACTTTTATATTTGAGAATTTGAACTTATCATTATCGCCAAAAATACTAATGATGATATGATCGAAAATACAAATTTGGATATATCTTTATTCATAAGTTTCACCTCTGTTTCCCGTTAAATATGTACGTTTGATTTTTTCTTATATACGAGCAAGAACAATAAGATGACGATTATCACGAACAACGCTAAAATGAATCCAAGCATAATAATATATGTGCTGTCGTTTTCCGTGACCGAAGTTACTTTAACCGCCGATGAATTGGTTTCTTTAGCGGATACACCGCTGATATAAAACTCGTCACCGTAACTGTACGTTTCCCCGTTATACTCTATCTGAATTTCTGAAATATATTTTCCCGGCGCTATTTTACCTTCAATCGGCTCAACTCTCAGCGGCATCACTGAGTTCGGCGCCATATCAATATCAACTTTATTTATCTGAGCGTGAACTTTACCGTTAAGGTCTTTCACATATATGTCTACATTCATGCCCTTTATAATAACCGGTTCCGTATTCCTTACGCCATGCAGGAACACAGGCTGATAATTAATAACTTTCGGTACTATTTCGGTAACTTCAAAATTCGGGGATAAAGCTGTATCTGTTTCCGATAATTTTACTCCGATTACATAGCTGAAAATGTTATTTACGGTTACAAACTCATCGCCCGTTTTGACTTCATCCTGACGGGTAAATACAAGTCCTCCGAGTATGACTCCGTCATAATATTTTTCCGGCATTATAAGCGTTATGACCGCTGTTTTCGTGCTGTTCGGCGGTATTGCGATATCCGGTGTCTCAACCTTCGCTACGCTTGTAAACGGATAGATAAGCGATTTATCGCGTATATCCGGCGTTTTATAGTCAATGATCCCGTTGCGGTTGGTTGACGCACTGACCGCCTCGGCTTTTACCTTTATCTGAGTATCGGATTCATTAACTATTTCAACCTCAAGTTTCTGAACCTGTTCAGGCTCCATGCGGAGATCAAAATAACTCAATCCGTTTTCTATCTGATTTGACGGAATCATGGCGCTTACGTAAAATCCCGCTTCATTCTGCGCCGCCGCCGAGACGTTATACGGCATAACTACTAAAGCAATCATCAAAATCGTGATAATTATTTTTATTATTTTCATACTTTACCCCCTATTTTTTATTATTTTACGGCGCCGCCTGTAATGTCCACGTAAGATCAGCCGTATTATTGCCTATATACGCCGATCCCGGCAATACTACAAGCTTAACGTTAGCCGGCGCTAAATTCATCTGCCAGTTTCCTTTACCCGTATATTGTCCGGCGCTCGCTACCGAAAATTCGGTATTGTCCGCGGTTATCTGAATATTTGATACAGCTGTCGGAGCTTCTCCGGGTTCATCGCTTACCGGCGTGAATGCTGATGGTGTGATGTCGATGTATGCGCCTTTAAGCGTTTCAAGTTCCGCGTCAATTGAGTTCTTGAACGGTGAAAGTGACACCGTAAGATTCCATCCTAACATTTTACCGCGAAGATCAGAAATTTCAATTGAAGCCATGGTGTTTGTCGGGTTATATTCCGTCACCGCGGCGCTGATACTCTGAACACCGAAATGGAATGAAGGAACGCTGATCATTGTTATTCCGCCGCCGGTAAATTCGATTGTAGCCGTTGCGTCCTCTGTCGAATCAGCGTAAAAAGGCTGCATAACCGACATTGACATGACCGCCAGAATCATCGCGGAAATAATAACCGCTTTTTTTATTTGTTTTTTAGAATTTGGTTTCGATTTTATTTTAATCAATTTTTTCAACTCCTGTTTTTTTTATCAGGATTCCACCGGCAGAAGCCGTGAAATCAGTTTGTATATTTCATCGATATTTATAGGTTTTGAAACATGAACCGTCATACCTGAAGCCAGCGCTTTCTCAACGTCCTCACGGTAAGCGTTGGCCGTCATGGCGATAATGGGAATTTCAGCGGCGTCAGCGCGTTCCATGGAACGTATCTCAGCTGCAGACTCATAGCCATTCATGTTCGGCATCTGCACATCCATGAAAATCATATCGTAATAATTTTCAGGCGCGCGTTTGAACATATCGGCCGCACGCGCTCCGTCCTCCGCTTCTTCAATATTTACGTTTGTTTTTGATAAAAGTTCCGACATGATGATACGGTTTATTTCCACGTCATCCACTACGAGTATTCTCTTTCCGCTCAAATCAACCTCGCCGGAAATTTCTTCATCAGCGATATATGCCTTATCTGTGTGAACCGGCAGTTTTATAGTGAAAGAAAATACCGAACCCTCGCCGGGTTGACTTTCCACTGTGATAATTCCGCCCATCAGTCCGACAAGATGCTGACTGATAGCGAGACCTATTCCCGTGCCGCCGTAGCGTGTAGTAATCGTGCCGTCAGCTTGCTCAAAAGGAGTAAAAAGACGTTTCATTTGTTCCGTTGACATGCCTATTCCGGTATCGCTTACTTTTACGCCGAGTATCAATTTCCCGTCCTGCTCCTCTCCGGAAACGGTAAGTTTTATATTTCCGTAAGGGTCAGTAAATTTAACCGAGTTACCGAGAAGATTTATTATTATTTGTTTTAAGCGTAATGAATCACCCGTAACTATCGGGGGAAGGTCGCCGATATCAGCGGTAAGATTTATGTTTTTCTCGCCGCAGCGCTGAGTGAATATATCCGTCACTTCATTAAACGCCGTTTTCAGCGAAAACGGATCGGATGCTATAGTAAACTTTCCTGATTCTATTTTTGACATATCCAATACGTTATTTAACAATTCAAGGAGATGTTTTGACGCCCGGAGAACCTGATCAATTGACGCTGAAGTTTTCTCGCTGTCATTGCCTTCAATCGATTCTTTGGCTACCCGAGACATGCCTATAACAGCATTGAGCGGAGTGCGTATTTCATGGCTGATGTTAGCCAGAAAAGCGCTTTTCGCTTTGGACGCCGCCTTGACTTCGTTTATCATAGCGCAGCGGGCGCTGGTATCGATAAGTGACAGGACATATCCGTTAAGCGCCGCTTTATGCGATATTGCCCGCCATGATAAATCATAAGTTTTCATTTCCCCGCCGTCAGCCGTCAATCGAATTTCACCCTCGCAGCTGTTAGCCCGTTTAATGATAAAATCAAACAGATTACCGGGGTTACAGTCACGGGAGTTTTCACGGAGATACTCCGTAAACTCATCGATGTGAGTGACGTCTTTGATTACCGGAAAATACGGGAAAGCGTTGTCAGCCGATATATTGCTCTCAATAACTATTCCGTTTTCATCGAAAATCAGGAATATGTCGTCAAGAGAAGAAAATATCTCATCAACCGTCATGCTGCGCAGCCGAAAGATTCTTGACTTGTGCGAAGAAAAGGCTAAAAGCAGAAATGTCAGGAAAAACGTTATCGGCGCTAAATCATGACTGAATGCCGCCATCGGCAGAACATACAATACATGTAAAATCACGGAAACCAAAATGCCTGTACCGGCGTAAAGTATGAGGTGTTTATAGCGCTCGTTTCTCAGAGCGTAAATCGCGACATGAACGATTGATATTAAAACAACCGTTATACCGGTGAAGAAAAACACCCAGAATAATACGCCCTTCTCCGCATTCATGAAATTATGATCGGTAAAGTACAGCTTGTGTATCGGTGATGTTAACATCATCATGATATCAATCGCCGGTATAATCACCGCCAGCGTCAGCAGCGGTTTTGACTTAATCAGCGGCGACTTCGTATAGTGGAGCAAGAACCAGAACAGCGCGTACGGAAGAGAGCACGAGAATACCATTCCGGTTGAAACGATAACAGGATATAACAGTCCATCAGTTACGGCAGTGATACCGCTGAACACGATCCAATACGTTGTTATTACTCCGAGTACGAAGAAGCTGCGCACCATGTGATTGCGTTTATCGCCGAACCATACAATACCGAGAATATACAGAATTGCGAGAGCGAATACGGCAAATAGGGAAAATAGCGTGAGCGCCTGCGTCATAGCAACACCTCCTTTTATTGTTTTTGCGAAGCCTATTGACTTCACGTTAATATTATACTATAATTAGAAGTGAAAGTCTGTTGGATTTAGCACGGAATGGGGGATTTTATGGAAAAAAAATTATCGGATAAAAAATTATTATCGCTGAGCGGGAGCACGTTATTCTCGGAGATAGAGTATAAAGACCTGAAAAGAATATACAATTGTCTGGCGACAAGGGAAAAATCATTTGAGCGCGACTCGTTTATCTTTCATACGGGTGATGAGGTTAAGTTTGTATACTATATATTATCGGGCAGTGTTCATATAATCTCAGAGGATTTTTGGGGTAACCGCTCAATAATAGAGACTATGTACAGTGAGACCCTGTTCGGTGAGGCGTATGTTTTTTCGGAAATGGAGAATCAGCTTGTAAGCGTTATCGCCGCTGAAAATTCGGTTTTACTTGAGATATCGCCGAGCAGTCTGTTTGAGACGTGTACGCGAAACTGTGAGTGTCACTCACGGCTGATAAGAAATGTTCTTTCGATAGTTTCGAAAAAAATAGTTCTGCTTACTGAAAAAACAGAACATATCATGAGGCGTACAACACGTGAGAAAATTCTTTCTTATCTTTCAAACCGGGCTCAGCGTGAGAAAAAGAATGCTTTTTATATCCCTTATTCACGTCAGCAATTAGCCGATTACCTGTGTGTTGACAGGAGCGCTTTATCACATGAGTTAAGTAAATTACAGGCGGAAGGCGTAATCAAGTATCATAAAAACTTTTTTGAATTGAATCAATAAAAAAATCCCCTTAAAGGGGATTTTTTTAGTTTGCAATAAGTTGCAAAATTTGCAACCAAAACTGTCAACAGGTTTGCAACCACGAATTTGACAAGTGCAATAATACCAACGCTTGGCGACTTGCAACCAGTTGCAAAATTTGCAACTAAATGGTTTGCAACCGTTTGCAACTAAATCAGATTTCTTCGGATTTTTCTTTATCTTTTTTGGTTTGATTCGGAAGTCGGGAAAAAAACATTTTCTTGGTTTGCAATAAGTTGCAAAATTTGCAACCAAAACTGTCAACAGGTTTGCAACCACAAATTTGGTAAATGCAATAATACCAACGCTTAACGGCTTGCAACCAGTTGCAAAATTTGCAACTAAATGGTTTGCAACCGTTTGCAACTAAATCAGATTTCTTCGGATTTTTCTTTATCTTCTTTTTTTGACCCGAAAAGCCGCGCGAAAAATGACTTTTTCGGTTTCACCATTTCATTTTGAGCGTTTTGAGCTTCCAATAATTGCTGAGTTTGCTGTAACTGCTGTGAATTCTCAAACAGCACGGCTATACGTTCGGACAATTCCGCTGCAGTATTCGCCATTTCTTCAATTTGGCGGTCTTTATCTTTTATCTGCTCTTCTTTATTTTGTATAATTTTGTCTTTATCGTCTAATTGTTTATTTTTCAGAGTGATTTCCTCTTTCAGATAACTGATAAAATCATCGTTATCCCGGTTTATGTCCGGCGGCGGAATGTTTTCAAAAAATTCAGTAATTACAGTGCTTTTCAGGAGTTTTTTATTGTCAAGCTGTACAACAAACGGCTGCAAACTGTCATTAAGGCGCTTGTATATATACTGCGTACTTACCCCGGCAATTTCCGCGACCTGTTTTACAGTCAATAAATTATCATTCATCTTCGTATAATCCTTTTCCCATATTTCTGTAATCGGCAATGTGATTCATCAGATAAGTCCCGATATTTCTAAGAGTAGCCTTATGTTCTTTAGCGCTCTTATATTTGACTTTGAAGTTTATTGAACTCACGGTATTGCCCGATTTGCCATATTCGCACGATACCGTTAAATCACTGTACAAATTGATTTCCTCAAGCGAGTTCTCAATAACTTTCCTTTTCAGGTCATAGAAACGGGAATAACCTTCAACAAGCATTTTTTTCCTTAACTCGTCAGGCTCAATTTTAAATCCGCCCATATGCCGGTACGATTTCAGCAGCTCATACATTCGTATTGAATATTTTGATTTCATAGCGAGAATATAAAACAAAGCGTATTCAGTGAAATTCTTTTTAAGTTCCAGCAAAAACGGCTTTAAATCATCATCCAGCCTGATTAATATAGTGCCTGACCGATAATTTATTTTAACTTTCGATACCCACGAACACAATACATCAACACCGTTGATATTCATCCAGAATGATTTATCCCTCAATTTTTTCAAAGCGTTTTTGATGTAAATATAATTCGCTCCATTATTGCGTTCAATACCGCATAAATCACAAAAATCGTTGATATTAAAATAATACTCCTTCAATTCGGTATCCTGCGGCTTGATCAATTGGATCAGCCTTAAAACTATTTTCTGCTCAATAACCGATAAATCATATCTGGTATTGCGTATCAGCTCATTTGACTTTACTACGTTGTATTCACGCTCACGCTTTATATTCGTTGAATCCATATAAACACCTCTTAAATAAATTCCAAAACAACTGGCGGTATTAATATTATACCTGTAAAACCCTGAAATTGCAAGATAATAAATGTTTTTTCATCCTTAAAAATCGACAAAATTAGTCAATGTGCAAAACCATGTGGAATAACTGTGTAAAAGCTGTTGATAATGTGTAACGACCGTGATTTTATATGTAATAAACGTCGTCATTATATGTAATAAACGTCGTCATTGTATGTAATAAACGTCGTTGTTGTTATGTAATAAACGTCGTTGTTAGTTGCAACTATTTGAGGCTGTATAAGGCTTCGCCGATACCTCTAAATATATATATAAATAATATATAAATATATATCTCTCTATAAGAGATATGAAATAGAGCGCGCGCGAGCGCATGCGCGAAGCTGAAATTATCCACAGGATACCGCTCAAACAATAAAAAACTAAGCGTTGACAATATATCAAACTGTGGTATAATATATAAAAATCATAATTTATATTTAAGGGGTGATAAATATGCCGGAATATTCAAAAACAGCGCTTATAATCTGCGATATGTGGAATGATCATTGGTGTAAAGGAGCGGCGTCGAGAGTCACTGAAATGGCTGCGAGAATGAACGGTTTACTGAATTACATGCGCGATAAAGGCTGCGTGATTGTCCATTGTCCGAGCGATACCATGGATTATTACAAAGATTACCCGCAGCGTAAAAGGATGTTAAAACTTGCCGAAAACATCGTTCTGCGCGTAAATGAACATAACCGAAATATGATTGAGAATTTACCGCCGCTGTACGTTGACATGAACCGTATCGAGTGTGATTGTGGCGACGGTGATCATAAATGTGAACAGCGCAAGGCGTGGACAAAACAAATTGACGCGCTGGAGATAAAAGACAGCGATTTAATCGGCGACAACGAAGAAGTATTGAGGGCGTTTCTCGCTTTGAATATTGAAAAAGTGCTGATTATGGGTGTTCACACTAATTTATGTGTGCTTCACCGCCGTTTCGCTATAAAAAATCTGATTACACACGGCTTCAATACCGCTCTGATACGTGATATGACCGACTGCATGGCGCCGAGCGATGAACCGCCTTATATCAATCATTTTGACGCTTTATCAGTTGTTATTTCATACATAGAGCGACATTTATGCCCGACAGTTACATCAGGCGATTTGATGGGGGACGGTAAGGTGTTCAGTTTCGCCGAAGATAAGAAAAAACACAGATTTGATTATGCGGAATAATAAAACACTAAAAAATCGTTGTGATTTCGGCGGTATGCCTTTTCCTGTGCGGTATTTTGTATCTGCAGTTTTACATGAGAAGAGCCGGAGCGCCGCAGATGTTTGGAACCGCCGTGAGACATTTTGATACCGCTGAAATTGTAGGAATTTTATATTGACAGATAGTGTCGTATCGTGTATAATAAAAATTACATACTATTGTAAATTTATGAAGGATATTACACGGTCATGGTAGATTTTTCTGTAGTTTTTGTTTTATTTAAATATATCAGCGAATATATACAGGACAATGTCAGAATTGATCTCGTGTTTTCAATATACATACTCACGGGCGTGACATTTCTTGTTTTTTTTATATCATTGTTTTTACCTAAACCCGAAGATGAAAAGAAAACAACACTTAAAAGCGTTTTCGACAGTCTTTGGCATATATCGCTGGTGTGTCTTGTGTTGTTTCTGGTTATTTACATCTGGCCTATAGCCGTGGAATTCATGGCTGACGCTATCAATGTAAGCACACGCAATTTTAATATATTTTCAATCGGAACCTTGATCACGCTTCTGTGCGCGGGGTTATTTTTTGTAAGCCGTTTTTTCCCGAACACTCCGAGTAATAACAGCTTATGTAATACCCGTCAGGTACTTACGTGGACTAGTTACTGCACTATGATAGTTCTTGTGTTTTATATGCTGTATAACATAAATTTCACGGTTTTCCGTTACACCATGATAGTTATTTTCATTACTACCGAGATGATAAGCGTATTATTTTGGTTTTACGACCCGTTTATATATATTTTGTCGCAGTTCATTAACCGCAAGCCGAAAGTGCCGTGTACGCCTACGCCGAACAAACTCAACCGCTTCGCCGTTATAGGCTGCGCTCATAATGAGGAACGCGTTATTGATCAACTGATAAAATCGCTTTACGCTACGGTTTATCCCAAAAATAAATACGATATTTACGTAATCTGCGATAACTGTACAGATAATACCGCCGATGTCGTGCGCAAAGCCGGCGCGATCGCTATGGAACGTAACGATCAGGAGCGGCGAGGTAAAGGTTATGGGCTTGAATGGATGTTCGCCTATCTGGAAGACCAGAGCAAGCAGGGCAATGAATATGACGCTTACATAGTTCTTGATGCCGATAACCTCGTAAACGAGGAATATCTTTACGCCATAAACGAGAAAATGAACGAAGGTCACGAAATTTTACAGACGTATCTCGGATGTAAAAACCCTAAAGATACTTGGGTCTCCGGCAGTTATTCTTACTGCTACTGGGTATCAAACACAATTTATCAGATGGGGCACTCAAAAGTTAATTTAAGCGCTCAGATGGGTGGTACCGGTATGATATTGCGCCCGAGCGTACTTCGTGAGATCGGCTGGGAAACCGATTCGCTTACCGAGGATCTTGTGTTGACGGTGCGTTATGTTTCCATAAAAAATTTACCGTGCTGCTGGGTTCATGAAGCGAAATTATACGATGAAAAACCGCTTAAACTCAAGCCGTCAATACGTCAGCGTACCCGCTGGATGCAGGGACATATGGCGGCTATGTTTAAATTCGCCCCGACATTATTTCTTAAGGGACTGAAAAATCACAGCCTGAAACAGCTTGACGTGGCGTTCTACCTTTCACGCCCGTTTCTGAACATAGTCATGTTTGTATGCTATCTTACAAGAATTTATTTCAATGTTTTCATGCCCGAAACCATGTCGCTGAAATTCATAATGAGCAATAATACGTCGCTGCTTTTATTGATAGGGCATTTCATACTTCAGTTTTACGTTTTATTCTGCGAGCGTTACGGACATTATATATTTCTCGCTGTTTTACAGTTGTTTTTCTCGTTCACATGGTATCCGGCGATATTCCGGGGACTTATAAAACGCAACGAGCGCTACTGGCTGTCAACCGAGCATACGAGAAACATCTCAATCAGCGAAGTCGGTGAGGACGCTATGCTTTTGGAGGCTAAAGAACGGCTGAAAGGCATGGATAATCTTCACATACTTCCGCTTGGTCAGATACTTGTGAAAGCGACGATGATAACAAAGAAACAGCTTGACGAAGCTTTGGCGCAGCAGGCTAAAACCGGCGGAAGATTAGGTGATATCATCGTGGAGATGAATATTCTCTCGAAAGATGTTCTTGACGCTTATTTACAGCTCCAAAAAGAAGAAAAAGAGTCTACAGACCACGAAGGCGGCGAAACATATCAGCGTCTCCGTCTCGGCGATATGCTGGTTGAGTCAAACCTCATCACGAAGAATCAGCTTGAAAATGCTCTTGAAAAACAGCGTAAAAAAGGCGGCCTTATCGGCGAAAACCTTATCTCAACCCAATGTATTACTCCCGAACTTATGGCGACTTTCCTTGAGGTTCAGAAACTGCTTGACGCTAATTTCATATCCATGAAACGCACGAAAATTCTCATCGACGGTATATTGTCCAACAAAGATAAAAACCTCGGAACGATTTTATGGAACGGCGGTCTTATCAGCAAACAGCAGCTTGATTACGCTCTTGAGCTTCAAAAAGAAATCCCGGATAAGCAAATCGGTAGCATACTCGTTAAATGCGAGTTCATCAATAGGGAAACATTGCTCAGTATACTTGAACTTCAGAAACTCGGTCGTGAGCATATGAGAAAAGTAGCGGCGTTTGAAACTGAGATTGAAGAAGAATCGGAGGTGCCGGTTAATGCTTAATGCAGTTGATATGCTGGAATTAATGGAGATGTTGTCATACAGTCTTGACTCTATAGCGGCATGGTTTTTCTGCAGCGTTATATCTATATTTGTATTTCCGGCGATTCTTGACCGTGTAACGTTTTATGCGCCGAGAATGATAAGATTATATAAACGGGGCGAAGTATTTTTCAATGGTATTGTCTGGACTATTCTCGAGATTGTATTCTGGATCGGTATCATAATTACGTCGTATGTATGTTATTATGTGTTCGCCCGTAACTTATTCCGGCTTACGACGATATCTTCGGCGGCTATAGTGGCGTGGGGAATCGGTATATTTCATATTGTGTACAGAACCAAAAATTTTGACAGAATAATTAAAAAGAATTTCTACTATACGGCGTATATGCGCTATATAAAACCCGAAGCTCTGAAAGAATATCAGAAATTCATTGATGATCTTGACAATTTAGCGCTTGAAGAAATAGCCGAACTCTTGAATAAAAACTTGCCGTACATGCACAAACAGGCGGTATTGCGTAAACAAATTGAGCTGACACGCATTTAAAATTTTTGTTGACACGAAATTAATTATGTGATATACTGAAAATCTAAGAAATTAAGAGACCTCATCTTTTTGGAAATCCCGCCAGAGATTCGGCGTCACGGGCTGAAAGCGCCGATTGGGAAAGTATTGGAATGAGCAACACTCTTTTAAAAAGTTTCACAAAATAAGCTGGGCGTTTAAACGCGCCAAAGTGGGTGGCACCGCGGGAGATATCTCGTCCCACAAAAACACAATTGTGTTTTTGTGGGGCTTTTTGTTTTAAAATAATTTTATGCCGGGAGGTAAAGAAATGAATATTTACAGAACTCACAATTGCGGCGAGCTGCGCAATGAGCATGTTGCCATGAAAATAAAGCTGGCGGGCTGGATTGATACCATACGTGACCACGGGGGCGTAATTTTTGTTGATCTTCGGGATCATTACGGGGTAACGCAGATTGTTATCAACGCCGAAAGTTTAATAAACGGACTCGGCAGGGAATGTGTAATTTCCGTTGAGGGCATTGTCCGTGAAAGAGACGCTGAAACTTTCAACCCGAAAATAGCGACGGGAACGGTTGAGCTTAAAGTCGATTCGCTTAATGTATTAAGCCGCTCAGTATCCCAATTGCCGTTTGAGATCAGCGACTCAACCCGGACAAGGGAAGAAGTGCGCTTAAAATACCGCTTCCTTGATTTACGCAATCCGGCGGTTCACAATAATATCGTGCTGCGCTCAAAAATAGCGGCTTATTTACGCGGAGAAATGGAGGATCTCGGCTTTTTGGAAATGCATACGCCGATATTGACATCCTCATCGCCCGAAGGCGCGAGGGATTATCTCGTACCGAGCAGAAAACATCACGGCATGTTTTACGCCCTGCCGCAGGCTCCTCAGATTTTTAAGCAGTTACTTATGACATCAGGTTTTGACAAGTATTTCCAGATAGCGCCGTGTTTCAGGGACGAGGACGCGAGAGCGGACAGATCGCCCGGCGAATTCTATCAGCTGGACTTTGAGATGGCGTTCGCCGCGCAGGAAGATGTATTTGAAGTGGCGGAAAAAGTTTTATATGACACATTCAGCTATTTTACCGATAAAAAAGTGAGTCCGGCGCCGTTCAAGCGGATTCCGTACAGCGAGAGTATGCTTAAATACGGAACAGATAAACCGGATTTGCGAAATCCGCTTATCATAGAGGATTTATCGGACTTTTTCGCTGACGTTGAGTTCGCTCCGTTCAAAAATAAACCCGTCAGAGGTATTGTAGCGCCGGACTGCGCCTCATCGTCAAAAGGATTCTTTGAGAAAATGTTATCGTTCGCAATGGAAATCGGTATGAAAGGACTCGGATATATTTCCGTGTTCGATGATATGGCGTTAAAGGGCCCTATTGTGAAATTCTTAAGCGAAGAAAAGCAGAGCGAATTGATATCAAAACTTGGATTAAAACCGAATGACACGTTGTTTTTCATCTGCGATGTAAGCAAACTCGTTGATAAATTAGCCGGACAAATCAGAACTGAATTGGCTGAGCGGCTTGACCTAATCAATACAGAAGTTTTCGAAATGTGCTTTATCACTGATTTTCCGATGTACGGCATAAACGAGGATACAGGCAAAATCGAGTTCACGCACAATCCGTTCTCAATGCCTCAGGGCGAGATGGAAGCGCTTGAGACTATGAATCCGCTGGATATCAAAGCGTATCAGTACGATATCGTATGCAACGGCGTCGAGTTATCGTCCGGCGCGGTGCGAAATCACCGGCCCGACGTTATGATAAAAGCGTTTGAGATAGCCGGATATACCAAAGAGGATATCGAAAGCAAATTCTCGGCGTTGTTTAACGCTTTCCATTACGGCGCTCCGCCTCATGCCGGCATGGCTCCGGGCTTTGACCGTATGGTTATGCTTATCACCGAAAGCGAGAGTATCAGGGAAGTGGTGGCGTTCCCGATGAACAGCAACGCGCAGGATTTATTATTAGGCGCTCCCGGCACGGTAACCGAGGCGCAGCTGCGTGAAGCGCACATCAGAATCAGATAAAATTTGAAAGGCGGTTTGTAAAAATGAAAATGGATATTAAAAATTATGAGGCTATGGCGAAATTAAATCTTCCCGATGATGAACGGGAGGCAATAACGAATCTCGCCGGTACGCTGATTAAGAGTTTTGAGGCGCTTTCTGGTATTGACACCGCCGGAACCGAACCGATGTATACCGTTCTGAGCGTCCGCAACGTTCTGAGGGAAGACGTCAGCGTTAAGATAATATCCCGTGAGGAATTATTATCCAGCGCCCCGGCGCAGTATGAAGGTTATTTCCAAGTACCGAAAACTTTAGTGTAGGAGGGTGAATTTCAATTTTATGGATAAATATAAAATAAGTCTTGAAGACAGCGTAATGGTAAAAGGCAGTCCGGTAACCGCCGGATCGAAAATTCTTGAGAATTTTATCTCGCCTTTAGATGCCGAAGTCGTTGAAAGATTGCGCGGCGCCGGTATAAGCATATCCGGTAAAACCGCTATGAAAGAATTCGGAATCAGCGGCGTTATTGAAAATAACGCGCTGTCCGGCTCAGCTGAGGCGATTCTCAATAAAACTGTCTCATACTGCTTATGCAACGATTTATTCGGTCAATACCGCCGTGAGTCCGCCGAAAACGGATTGTGTTATATACACCCGACTTACGGCACGGTGTCGAGATACGGACTTATTCCGATAGCTTCGTCAATG
>JGI994J12354_10001791_pt1 | contig 21552 bp, 17 predicted proteins | sample IntmicLarv3ML3BL_FD_12354 | JGI IMG/M metagenome (IMG submission 12354) | reverse complement strand
CCACCCCCGCGTCGTCTTTGCAGACGAGCCCACCGGCTCGCTCAACTCAGCATCGGGGCGGGCTGTGCTGGATGTGCTGACCGAGGTCAACCAAAGCGGCCAAAGCATCGTCATGGTCACCCACGATCTGGTGTCGGCGCGGCGGGGCAACCGCGTGCTGTACATCAAGGACGGCGTCATCAGCGGCGAGTGCCAACTGGGCGCCTATGTCAGTGGTGACGTGGCGCGGCACGAAAAGCTGATGGCTTTTCTCGCGCAGATGGGGTGGTGATCCATGTATCAACTCTGGATGCAGGCGCGCGCAGGCATTCGCAAGGCGAAGTCTGCCAGCGCGACCCTTTGTTTGTTGTTTTTTGTCGCGGCCCTGCTGCTCAACGCGGGGTTGTTGGTCATGATCAACTACGGTCGTTTTTTCTCTGACCTGACGGCCGAACTCAATCCGGCGAGCGCCTATTTCCTCATTTCTGACACCAAATACACCGATGCCGTCGGCCGGCATATCACCGAGCACACCCATGTCACAGAATCTCAGTTTTTGCATGGCCTGTGGGCGATGGCTTCCTTCCCCGGCAAAAAAGACGAGAGCGGCGCCATCTTTATGTTCCAGAACATGGACGACGAGCGGAGCATATCCAAGTGGAAACATATCGACGATCCCCTGCCTGCCGGGGCGATGACCGTCTACGTGCCCGATATCCTTAAGGTAACCGACGGTTATGCCCAAGGTGACGGACTGCCCTTAACCTTCACCGATAAGCGGACGGGAGAGAAAAAGACCCTGACCTTCACCATCGGCGGGTTTGTCGAGGACATTCTCTTTTCTTCCTATGATACGGGCGTGCTCAGCGCCTATTTGCCGCCCCTGGCCTATAACGCCGTGGCAGAATTGTTGGAGGGGCAAGATGCCGGGGTGCACATGGTGCACACCAAGCTAGACGACGAGAAAAATGCCGCCGTCATTGAATCCGAAGTGCGCGAGATGGTGGGATTGCAATCGGTCAACCTCATGGCTCTGGATCTAACCGATACCCTCCTGAGTTTCCCGCTGAACCTGATCACAATGTCACGCTGCATGATGATTCAAATGGTGGCGGCGATGATGGTGGTGTTTTCGATGGTTGTGGTCATCGTCTGCCTGCTGGTTGTGCGCTTTCGCATTGTCAACAGCATCCAGGACGATATGCTCAAGATCGGCTCGCTCAAGGCCATTGGCTACACAGGGCGGCAGATTCGCCTGGCATTGCTGATGCAGTTTGCGTTGTTGGCCGGGGTTGGGAGTTTGCTGGGCATCGCGGCGTCCTATCCCATCATGCCTTATATTTCGCAGATTTTTGAACAGCAATCGGGCCTGCGCTGGGTGCAGGGATTTGACGGGGCCATCAGTGCCCTGTCGCTGGTGTTGATCCTGGGCGTTGTCACAGCGGTCTCGCTGTTGGCCGCTCGCAAAGTCAACCAGCTGACCCCCGTCAAGGCCCTGCGCGGCGAGGGCGGCGAACGCACTTTCAGCCGCAGCCGCCTGTGGTTAGATCGCACCAGGGGGCCACTGCCCGTGGTGCTTGCGAGCAAATCCATCTTGCAAAACCTGCGGCAAAACCTCATGATTTTTATCATACTGGTGGGCGTTGGCTTTTGTGGTGCGTTTGGCATTATCATGTATTATAATTCTTCCGTCGACACCAGCACCTTTGCCGAGGTGCCGGGCATGGAGATTACCAACGTCGTGGCTACCTTCCAGTCCCAAAAGATACCCGAGGGCGTGCGCGACGAGATCGCCGGCATGGCAGGCGTGCGCAAGGCACAGTTTCTTGATGAGATGAAGGCGACGCTGAACCGGGAAAAAATCATCCTGGGCATCATGGATGACTTTGCAGACAAAGAAAGTTGCGCGCCCTATGAGGGCCACCACCCCAACGCCGCCAATCAGCTGTCGCTCTCGGGTTACTTGGCCCGGCACATGGGCGTGGCCGTCGGCGACATCGTTACGCTGGAGATCGAGGGTGTCAAGGGCGAGTTCGTACTGTGCGGGCTGGTCAACGGCATGTCCGCCGCCTCGGCCAACGTCTTTATCCGGACCGCGGATTATCGGCAGCTCAAGCCTGATTTTGTGCAGACCACCCTGCTGATTTACCTGGACGAGAACACAGGCACAGAGGCCTTTATCGAGGACATGCGCGAGCAGTATGACAGGGAAACCCTGCCCGCCCTGACTAACTTTGACGAGGGGCTGGAAGCCGGCATGGCCTCCTATCAGGGCATCGTCGAGATGATGGGGCTTGCCATGTTGATTGTCACGGTGTTTGTTGTCACGCTGGTACTGTATTTTATGATCAGTTCCTCGGTCATCCGCCGCAAGCGCGAGCTGGGTATCCAAAAGGCGCTGGGTTATACCACTGTGCAGCTCATGCACCAAATGGCCCTGACGTTTGCCCTGCCCGTGGCCCTGGGCCTGTTGGGCGGCGGCCTTCTGGGGGCCTTTGCCACCAACCCCCTGATGTCGCTGACCATGGGCTCTGCGGGTCTGATGAAAGCCAATTTCGTTATCAACACTTTATGGGTCACGGCTTTCACCGTGGGCACGCTGGTGTTTGCTTACGCGCTGTCGCTGTTTGTCACTTGGCGCATTCGCAAAATTACGGCTTATTCGCTGGTGACGGAATAAAGTTGCTTTGCGAAAACAAAAAGAGTGCAGTTCGCAGCGGGTGAGCGGAGGGGCTAATTGACAGCCGTAGCCTATCCACTAATGTTATAATGGGATCAGCTAGTGGCGTAGCATATAGGTACAAGGCCTTTTCTTCGGGACGAGATCGTGAATCACTTTAAAATCGTAAAGAGACAGGCCCAGCGATAGCAAGCAAATATCGGAGCATGGCAATCGCAAACCACAAAGGAGGGGACTATCGTTTGAGCATTATTGATGTAGACGGGGGAGCTTTTTTGTGTTATGATGTCAAATAGGGTGCGCAGGGTTGCGAGGCCACAATATTTTTGTTAGACATGCAAGTGTTTCGCAAATTTTTAGTGGGGAACGTGTTGTTTTTCTTATCGAAGTCGTAATTTTGAGATTGCCCCTATATGACTAAGGGAAAGGAGTGTTCGATGTCTGTGCTGCCAATAGTTAAGGTCTTTCAATCCAATCTTTATTGTGAAGGGTCATGTTTGCGGCAAAAAACAGAAGATATTCTTTTGAGTGATTTGAGGGAACAATGGTTCAGGCGACTCATAATCGATATGTTTCAAACACTTTATTCTGAACCCACAGGGATAGGCCTTTCGGCAAATCAAGTAGGTATATTGAAAAGTATTTCTGTGCTTGATTTTAAGCGAGATGGGAAAACCCCGTTGGTGCTCATTAACCCCACATATATACAACTATCAAGCGAATGTGTTGAAAGCCGTGAAGCGTGTTTAAGTCTCCCGAATCTTTCGGTTACAGTAAAGCGTTATAAGAAAATTCAGGTTTCATATCTTGATATTAGTGGTCAAAAGAATATCCTTCAAGCAGAAGGCTTTAAGGCAAACGCTTTCCAACACGAGATAGACCATTTAGAGGGTGCTCTCTCGGTAGATTTAGTTAAGGGCGAGGAAGCCATCTCGTATTATGAAGGAAACCCCTCAAGGCTGGCACAAATTTCTTATGAAACATGCTTGCATTTATCGACCAATAATGATCGTGGAGGGAACGAAAACTCGTGATGAGAAAACTCTTAGAAGTAATCGGGGGAATATCTGGCGTTTTGGGTATCGTTGATATTGTTCGGAACTATCTAAAGGAGGCGGAAATACAAATTTCTCTAGTAGGTATGATATGCTTAACCTTATGTTTGTTATCAGTTGTCTTGGTTTTTCTTTTATCAAATCCACGTCGCAAGCATGATATTTATAAATATATTAGTTATGCCTTTCATAGAAGGAATGCGCCATATATTATTAAAGAACGGCACGCGGAGTATAACTACATAAGCAGAACCGAGTTGGAGAATAAAAAAACAAATACAATCATATCATATATTCCTGACCTGTCTCACTTCAGCGACAGTTTCAGGTGGTCAAAGCCACAATCAGTCGATTGCTTTAAGGTAAACTGCATTTCTGATCATGAAAGTATATCAATAAGGAGACGTGAATCGTGGATAGAGTATACAGTTGAGTTTGATCCGCCACCTAAACGCAAAGAGAGAACCATCGCTGTTCTTATTGCGCCTTTGCATGATCCCGATAAAGAGGCGCTTCCGTATTTCACGACTACTATTAGGGAGGTGATTCAGAAATTAAAGATGGAAGTGGCGTTTAGCCCTGATGTTGCGTCAACAAATTTTCAATATTCAGTTTATAACAGTAATACATCAAGAACCCCGATTTTTGAAGAAACGTGGGAGCCTAATAAAAAAAGCAAGTACCTAAAGTATAATATGTCGACGAAAACGATTACAGTAGAAGAAAAATATCCAATTTATGGTTATAGATACAAGCTTCAATGGGATATCGCAGATTGACAACTCTTTGGGAACATGATATGATCAACATGTAGTTTTAAGAAAGGGAGGTGGTATTGGCGATGGAGGAGGAGTAAGAAAAAGCGCCCCTTGGCAATGTCCATTATAAGTGATACTTTTTATCAGAGACTGGTAATCTTTTTGTGAGGTTGCTAGTTTTTGTGTTTCTGACTAAACAAAATAATAGGGGGAATTTTGACAACCGGCTTATCAAAAAAGCTGTTGTTTTGGAGATGGACTAAGGCGCCTTGCCCCGCCCTGCCCAATCGTTGAGTTGTGCTGGGAATAAAAAGAGTGCGCTACTTCCTGATATCTTCCCACCCAAACAACCTCATCTTCAACCGCGCTTGCTCGGCTACGGCTTGGATAATGGCGGGGGAATAGGTGCTCATGCCGCGCAGATCGCCCTCGCGCACGGCGCGGGCGGCGGCGATGTCGATGTCAGTGAAGATGTTGACCTTGGCAATGCCGCCGGCCCGGGCGCGGGCAAAATCTTCGGGGCTCAGGCCCGAGCCCCCGTGCAGCACCAACGGCACATCGGTCGTGGCGCGCAGGCGGGCCAGTAGGTCAAAGTCGAGTTTTGGCGCGGCGCGGTAGGCACCGTGCAGGGTGCCGATGGACACCGCCAGCGCGTCAACGCCGCTCTGGGCGGCAAACTCGGCGGCTTGGGCGGGATCGGTGTATTGGTTGTCGCTGTCCTCTCCCTCGGCGCTATCGGCCATGCCCACGTGGCCCAACTCGGCCTCGACGCTGGCCCCATAGGCGTGCGCCATGCCCACAACCTGGCTGGTCACTGCCAGGTTATCGGCGTAGGGCAGCACCGAGGCATCAATCATAACCGACGAAAAACCTAATTCTAGCGCCCGCGCAATGCACTCGAGCGTCAGCCCGTGATCCAGGTGTACGCACACCGGCACGTCAGCGCGCTGGGCGGCGGGCAACAGCATGTCGGCGATGGTCTCCAGCGGGCAGCTGGGCAACAGCACCTCAGCGGTGCCGATGATGACGGGCGAGCCCGTCTCTTGGGCGGCTTGCAGCACGCCGCGCAGGGCGTTGGGATCAAGGGTGTTGAACAGGCCGACGGCTTTGCCGGCCGCGCGAGCGGCGGGAAGAATGTCGCGAAGGGTGACTAACATGGCAAAAACTCCTTATCTCACAATGGCAGTATCGGTAAAAACATCGCTCCCATCGCGGCTGGTCGTCGAAAACTCGCTGACCACCGCGCCTTGGGGGCCTGCGGCAAACCAATGCAAAGTGTCCGGGGCCAGCGTATACTGCTCACCGGGGCGCAGGATGACTTGATGAAACACTGTCACGGGGCAGTCTGCGGGGGGGGCGACGGCGGGGGTTGGCGTTGCGGGGCCGGGGACAAACAAGTACACCTCGCCCGCGCGGCAACGAAAGGTTTCCTCCTTGCCCGGCGCGCCCTCGACTGGTGGGTGGCGGTGTTCGGGGCAGGTTTGCCCAGGCAGCAACACCAGCTCCTTGGCGCACACCCGACTGGTGTTGACATAGGTCACCAGGCCCAGCCCGACTTCCCCGAACCGTCCCAGGCCAAAATCGGCGATTTCGATGGTTTCGTCGGGGCGCAGGGTAACCCCGGCGTCGGCCAGGGCACGGCGAATGGTTTCGTGATGAGTCATTTGTTCACCTCCAGGGTCACGGCGGTTGTGTGGATGTCCATCTCCACCGTTAGCAGGCCAAAGGCCTCGGCCCAATCTTGGGGCTGGTGGATGAGGTAAGAGTTAAAGGGGAAATGGGGATAGCTCAACTGTGCGGGGGCGTCGAGTTTCATGCGCGCACCGCGCAGGCACACGGTAGTTCCGGCGGGCAGTTGCATCAAATGACCGCGCTCCAACGGCAGTTCAACGCCGTCGACGATCAGCGGGCCGCCGACGGGCACAAACAGCGGCAGGTGCACCCGCGCGCGGCTGGCGTCGACCAAACCTTCGATGGAATAACGCAGTTTCACGCCCTCGGCAAATTCTGCCGTCACCCGACAGCGGCAGCCGTTGGCCGTCCAGGCGATGCCGTCGGCCAGCAGTTCTCCCTGCTGGGGCAGATAGCCCACCTGCCCGTCTTTGATGACCTCGAAGCTGGAAAACAGCGGGTCGGCGATCGAGTGCCCGCCGCCGATGATCTCGCCGGCATCGGCGTGGTGCAGGCCGACGAGGTTGCCGCGCTCGAGGGCAAAGCGGTTGCCGAACACCCGCTGGTGGTCGGCGCAGAAGGAAAGGGTCCAGTCGCCGCGGCGCAGCACGGCAGCACAGCACTCGGGGATGAGGGTGTCGCCCGTGGGCATTTCAACGGGCGCGGCCATCGGCGCGTCGTCGGGCAGCATCAGACAGCAGGTGGTCAAAAAGGCCAGCGTGCTGTGGCGCACGAGCAGGTTTTTCTCGCTCGCTGCTTGCGCCAGCGTCGCCGAGTTATGGGCCGCGATTTGGGGATCGCTCGCCATTTGCCCACAGCAAAAACACAGCGGAAAAGAGGTCGGTTGGGTGCGATTGCGGGTGTCGATGGTGCCGATGGCCAGGCCGGGCGCATATTGCACGCCGCGCAGGTACCCGGCCATGCGGCGGATGGGCTCGCGCAAAAAGTCGGCCTCGGGGGCCAAATCCAAACAGTGCATCAGCGCGCCGAAGGAGATGTGGGCATAGCGCACGATGAGTGAGCCTTCCTCGAGGAAACACCCCGAAGAGTGCAGTCGCCCGGCGATGAGGCGCAAATAGTCGATGGCTTGCGCGACCATGGCCTTGTCGCCGATGTATTTGCCCAGCCGCAGGGCACAGCACAGCATCCACAGGTAGTGGTTGTTAATCTGGTTGCGTTCCAGTCCGTCGGGCAGTTTGCCGTTGTCCCAATCGCGGCGAAAAAAGTCCCACGAGTGGCGGCAGGCGGCGATCGACAACCGACGCCAACGCTCCGCCATTTCGGGCGGCAGGTCACCCTCAAGCAGTTGCAGGGTGTTGAGCCAATGCAATGCGCCCCACTCGTCGCGGTTGGGGCCCCAGTCCTGGTCAAAGGTCACCAAAGTGCACTGCCCGTCCTCGCGGGCATAATCGCGGGCGTAGACTTCCCAAGCAGCAATGGCGCAGCGCAACATCTCGGGATCGCGCGTATAGCGGGTGCCCGGTGTGGCGTAGAGTGCGGCGAAAAACAGGCCGCCCATCTGCTCGTAGATATTGCGCTGGCCCACCTCGTTGCGAAAAATAAAATCCGGCTGCAACTGCTCCACAACCTGCGGTGCAACCGCCGCAAGCAAGTCAAACGCCGCTTTTTTCTGTGTCATGATGTCCCCTGTGCCCTCCGCATATTTTCAAAAATATTATCACACACTCCCCCGCCAAATTCAAGGGGTTGGCGGGGGAACGAGTTTGCGGGGGAGGAAAATTTTTTCCTCCCCCTGCAAAGAACTACACCATCTCCCCATATTTCTCCAGTTCATTGCGAATAATAGCGGACATGGCGGCGGATTCGTCGATGGTTTTGGTGGCCTCATCGATGGCGGATTCGTCGGCGAAAGCGTCGAAGGTGGCCGTCTTGGCCTTGAGGATGTCGAGGATGCGCTCGTCGACGGTCTCGTCGGCCAGCAGTCGGTGCACCATGACATCTTTGCTCTGGCCCATGCGGAAGACGCGTGAGATGGCTTGGTTCTCGGTCGAAGGTTTCCATTGGGGCTCGCAGATGATCACGACGCTGGCGGCCTGGATATTCAGCCCCACGCCGCCGGCAATGATCTGGCAGACCAGCACGCTGCCAACCGGGGCGGACGAAAACCTGTCGACGATCTCCTGGCGGCGGTTGGCGGGCACACCGCCGGTGATGGGGCCAAAACACCGGTCGCCGAGCAGGATTTGGATCTTGGCAATGGTGTCCAGGAAAAAGGAAAAGACGATGATCTTGCGCCCGTCTTCGCCCGCCTCTTCGCAGAGTTCCAATAGCCGCGCGGCCTTGGACGAATCGGCCAAGCTGGGCGTGTTCCACGACACCTGGCGCACCTGCATGTGGTTGCCGCCCCGCAGGGTTTTGATGTACTCGGCCTCCTCTTCGGGGGTCATGATACACCAGTCTTCCTTCTCGGTTTTGTCGGGCAGCTCGGTCAACACATCCTCGCGCACGCGGCGCAGGTAAACGGGGGCGACGGTGCGGCGGAATTCGGGCGCCGAGGTCAGCGCCTTCATGCCGTTGNCCTGCCGCGCGACGTCGGCATTGAGCGCGCCGATCAAAAAGACCATCTCGTCGACNCGGTTTTCCAGCGGCGTACCCGTCATCAGCACCACGCCATCCGACTGCCCGGCAAACCCCATCAGGGCCTTGGTNCGCTGGGCTGCGGGGTTTTTGACATAGTGCGCNTCGTCGACGACCAGCATGTCGATGTGCATTTGCACGGGNACGGNCAGGCGCGACAGGGTTTCATAAGTCGTCACGGCCACGCCGCCTTCGACGAACCACTCCTCAAAGGCCTGCTGACGGTCGTCGCCGTAGACTTTGACGGCATCCAGCCGGCTGTGCTGTTTAACCTCGCGCAGCCAGTTGACCATGACGCTGACGGGCGCGACGACGACAAAATGCCGCTTGCCCTGCGCCGCCAGGTGCGCCATCGCGGCGATGGCCTGCATGGTCTTGCCCAGACCCATCTCGTCGCCCAGCAGGGTGCGGCGCTGGTGGAGGAGATACTTTGTGCCAAACACCTGATAACCGCGCAGGGTGGCCACCATCAACGAGGTATCCAGAGGAAAGGCCTCGATGGCCCGCACCAGTTCCTCGGGCAAGCCGACAAAGGTTTTTTCGCCGACCGTACTGCCGATAAGTTGCTCGATCAGGGCGTAGAAGGGTGCGGCGTTGGCCTCGAACGCCGCCCAGGCGGCACGGGTGTCACGTCGGGCGTGTGCGGCCTTGTATTCCAGGGAAAGCGACTGGGCCTCACGGACAAAGCCTTGGTCGACCATGCCCTCGAGCGTCCCCAGGGCGTCAAGATGTGCCATCTTTTTGACCTGTGAGGTCAACCACCACCGCACTGTCGAGCGTGTCTTTTGTGCGGCTTTGAGGTTGGCCATCAGCGCGTCGTGGCCTTGATACATCTCCGTTGCGCGATTGGTGACAGAGCGGGTATTGATCAGGGAAAACACCACACCGACCACCGTCGTGGCATCGTGGCCCTTGTCCTTGGGCGACAGCTGCACCCGCGCCAGGTGCAGGGCGTGGTCGGCGAGCTGCTGCACTTGGCGGGCGATTTTTTCCGCGCCCTCTTCGCCGATACCCTTGATGGCAACCAGGCGGTACCGAGATACCCCCACCAGCTGGCCGATGGTCTTGTACCCTGCATCGCGGAGCGCCGCCACGCGAATGCCCAGCTTATCGCGGTTGATTTGATCAATGTCGATGCCGTCCAGCACCACACCCACGGCCTTGCGGCGCAGGTTGTCATACGCGCGCGTAAAGCTTTGTACAACCTCGTCGTTAGCTTTGACAATCCCTTGCAACTGTGCATCCGCCGCCGCCACCGCGCGGGCAGTGTCAGCCACGCGCTGTCGCTGGGGTTTTTGCATGTTCGTGTTATCTTTCGGCACCGGATTCAGCCCTCCGTCATCATCACCGTCTGCGCCAAAGCATTATACCAAAACCGACGCCGCGCTGTCATTTTCTCGCGAAACCAGCGCTTTTATGATAAAATACCCTCATCAGGAGGGCTGATATGGACAAGCTCGACAAACTTTTTGAGCTCCAGCGGACGCTGGACGGCAAGCTGGGCAGCGCCGGGGGCGGCGATTGCTCGCGCGAGGAATGGTTGCAACGCAAGTCGCTGGCCCTGATCACGGAGGTGGGCGAGTTCTTGGAGGAGACCCACTATAAGTGGTGGAAGACCCAGGGCCCCGTCGACGAGGAGGCCCTGCGCGAGGAGCTGATCGACATCGGACATTTTTTCTTGTCCATGGTGCTGACCACGGGCATGGATGCCGATGAGTTTTTTGCCCGCTATGCTAAGAAAAACCAAGTCAATCATGCCCGCCAAAACTCGCCCGAATATCGGCCCGACTTGTTTGACGGAGATGATCCCGCATGAAAGATTACACGTCTGCCTCCGCGCCCATTGGCATAACGATGGATTTTGCCAAGGCCCCGCCTATCGACTTTCGGTCGCACGGCTTTGGCATCGGCGGCATTCATCCCGCGCCACCGCCGGCCAACGTCGTTGCGGCGACCGCGGCGTTCAAGCCCCGCATGGTTCGGGTGTTTTTGCAAGAGTTTTTCTCGCCCCTGCCCGCGCCGGGACGCTTTGACTGGTCGCTGCTGGATGCCTATTTGCAAGCCGTGGCCGACATGGGCGGCGGCATCATGGCCAGCATTTGCTTCAAACCGCCTTGCCTGTTCCCCGCCATTGATGAAGATCAAAACACCCCCACCGACCCCGCCGCCTGGCAGGCCCTGATCGCCGCTTGCGTGGCGCGGTATTCGCTCGAGCGCCCCTGGGTCACCCATTGGGCCATCCTCAATGAGGTCAATATCGGCGAGTGGGGCGGATGCCCACACCACATGCCCGATCCGGCACAATACTTGGATTTTTATGCCCTGACCGCGCCCGTCATACGCGAAGTTTTCCCGGCCGCCAAGCTGGGCGGGCCCTCCTATGCCGGGTGGGGAGAGCACTGCGAAGATTATCTGCGCGCCGTCGCTGTCGGGTGCCGCGAGCGGGGGCTGCCGCTGGACTTTTTGACGTATAACATCTACGAGGACGGCCCCGCCGAGCAATTGCGCGCGGCGCAGGGTGTTGCCGATGCCGCGCGGGACTTTGGGTTAGAGAGCTACATCACCGAGTTGAACATCGGCATTGGCAACGAGCCCTCTATCCAGGAAAAGGCCGCCGACGCCACCCGCGTTGCCGCCCTGGCCGGGACGCTGATCGCCCTGCATGCCGCAGGCGTGCCCACGGGTACCTTTCATTATCACCTCTACGATCAGACCTGCGATCCCGCGCTGTTTGCGCCCTTCTTCGCCCGCACGCGCTACATGGCCGAGCACTGGAACGACATCCCCCATCGCCTGGGGCTCTTTGATCAGCGGGGCCTGCCGCGGCCGGCCTACACGCTGTATCAGTGGCTTTATGACCTGCCCGCGGACGGCATTGGGTTGGACATCGACGGCGAGGCACTGGGCGTCGCGGCCCGCGATGGGGCAGGGGCAACCCTGTTGTTGACCAATCCCACCGATGGCGATTTGCTCGCCCATGTGCGATGGGCCGACGGGCCCGCGGGATTTGGGCGGCTGACAGTCGACCGCATCGTCGGGCAGACCATCTCGCGCACCGAGGATCGCACCACTTACGCTCACAACGACTTCCACTTTGACCTCTACCTGCCCGCCGGCAGCCTGACGCGGGTGGCGTGGACGCCCGACAAAGGATTGGAGCAACCATGAAGTTTTTCCACAGACTCAAACGGCCCTTTCGCATCGCCCTAGCAGCGCTGGTGCTGACCACATCTCTGGTTGTCGGCGCTTGGGGCGGGGCTGTGCTGCGCTCGGCCACCCGCCCCATCGTCGAACTCCCGCCCACCACTGTGGCCCCGCAAAACGGAGAGTCCATTACCGTGCTCCCCACACCACCGCCGACCGCCACGCCCTCTCCCACCATCGCGCCAACTGTCACGCCGACCACAACCCTGGTGCCCTCAACGCCCCGTCCGCCTGTCTCGGGCAATTTGACGGGCATTATCATCGGCATTGATCCCGGGCACCAGGCTCACGGCAATTCTGTCAAGGAGCCCAACGCGCCGGGGTCGAGCGTCATGAAAGCCAAGGTGACCACGGGCACCCAGGGCACGGTGACGAACATCGCCGAGCACGTTGTCAACATGCAGGTGGCCCTGCTGTTGCGCGACGAGCTGACGGCGCTGGGCGCGACGGTGGTCATGACGCGCGAGAATGCCAATGTGGATGTTTCTAACGCAGAGCGCGCCCAGATGATGAACCGCGCGGGTTGTGATCTGGTCATTCGCATCCACTGCAACGGCTCGGAAAACCCCGCCACGCGCGGCGGGCTGATGCTCGTGCCCACAGTCAACCCCAACCTGGCCTTTTGCAAGAGCGCGGGCACGGCTATCATCAACGCCTATTGCGCCGAGATGGGGCTGAAAAACCTTGGTTCGTTGGCGATGTCGGATCAAACAGGCTTTAACTGGTCGACGGTGCCCGTGGTGACCATCGAGATGGGTTATATGTCCAACGCCGAGGACGACCGCATGCTGACCGACCCCGTCCAGCAAAAGAACATGGCAAAAGGCATGGCGCGTGGCATTCTCAAAGCTTTTTCGGCATAACGACAAAACAGGAGAAACATCATGTTAAAAGGAATCCCCAAATGTCTGTCCCCCGAGCTGCTCAAGGTGCTGATGGAGATGGGCCACGGCGACGAGATTGTGCTGGGCGATGCCAACTTCCCCCACACATCCTGCGGGCAGCGCGTGGTGCGGTGCGATGGGCTGGACATCCCCGAATTGCTGGACGCCATCCTGCGGTTTTTCCCGCTGGACGTGCACGTGCCCGCTCCCGTGGGTCTGATGGCCGTCGCTCCGCCCGATGATTTCACGCCCGAGATTTGGGCGCAATACCGCACCTTGGTCGAGAAACACGCGCCCGGCACCGTCGTCCAAGAGCTAGAACGCCACGCCTTCTACGCCCGCGCTAAACAGGCCTTCTGCGTCGTGGCGACAGGCGAAGGCGCAGTATATGCTAACATCTTGCTGACAAAGGGCGTTGTTAAGAGGTGATTTTCCGGGGGCGGTCCTTTTTTCAAAAAGGACCGCCCCCGACCCCCCAAAAAAAACGTATTATTTTAGTTTTTGCTTCTCTTCTTGAATCCAAACCCTGTTTGCGATTCTGTTTCAAGTAAAATTAAAGAGACAAGTTTTTAAAGGCGGGGCGCAGGGGAGGAACCCCCCAATCTACTGCGGTGCGAGAAAATAGTCGGGGTATTCGCCGGGGTTTTCCAGCCAGACCAGCTCCAGCAGGGGCCGCAGGCGGCGGTAGCCCGTGCACAGGGCGACTAAGTCGGGGGCGCCGTCGTTGGTCAGATCTTCCCACAGCAGCATAGTAAAACTTTCGCCTCGGCCGCCGAATCCCGCCCAGGTGCCGTCTGACCACTTGATGGGCAGGGCCAGCAGGCCGAAGTTTTCCAGGGGTTTGGCATCGGGGTCAGTCAGGAATAGCGACATTTTGCCCGAAGCCAGCCGTCCCCCTTTGGGCGCAAGGGCTCCGGCGAGAAGGTTTTTGCCTGTGCCTGTGAGGTCGCCCGCCAGCAGTGGCCCCGGCGCGGCCTGGGCGCCAAGCTCTTTGGGCACCAACGACAGCGACACCATCAGGGGCTCGGAACGGGTGCGCGTGACCTTGGCCAGTGCGTGTTGGGTGTGCAACAACAGCACAAACTCGGAGGGGGATTGCCGCCACACCGTCATTCCGCCCACCTCGAGGCCGGGGGGGGATTCGAAGAGTTTTCGGGGTGCGTCCCATGCTGCATCACGCACGCCGGGGTTGTACAGTACCGACAGTTCGTCGTCACTCCGCAGCAGCACGATGTCCTGATTACCATCGCCATTGACGTCGGCGACGACGAGTTGTCGGGCGGGGGCATCACAACCCGCCAGCGGGGCCACCTTCCATCGCGACAGCGCGCGGTCGCCTTCCTTGGGCGGGCTGAACAGGCAGTAGCCCTGCTTGGGCGCAAACAGTAAATAGTCGGTCTCGGAGAATAGTTGGGTGGACTGGATATTTTCGTATCCACCCTCGCGGGTTGCGACGCTGCGCACCTCCCACGACGATGGCGAAGTCGGCGTGCTTTGGTTGGCCAGACTGACCAGCGACAGCCCGGTTTTAGTCGCGCACAACAGGGCCTGCCGCCCATCGTCCAGCGTAAAGGCCGCCGCCGCGCACAGGCCCGGCACCGAGAGGGCCACGCTGTCCCATCGCCCCGCAGTGTCGGTGGGGCGCAAGGCGATGAAGACCCGCCCTTTTTCGGGGTAGACTACGACCAGATCGCGCTTGCCCTCTTGGCACAGGGCGGCGCTGAATAAGCCGTTGGGCCGGCCCATGCCGGGCTTGGCGATGGTGTGCAGGGCCCACGAGGGCTCGCGGTCGTATTTTGCCGCCCGCCCCTTGGCCACGCGGTAGTCCAGGGCCGACAAATAGACCGCTGCCAGCACAACCGCCACCGCGAGGGCGACGATCAGCCGAACGGGAAACTTTCGGGTCTTGCGGGGGCGCATGGGGTCAATGCGTATGATTCTCATGGCAATCAGCCCCCGGGGATTTCCGGGGGTGTTTCGTTGAGCCGACCGCCGCGCAGGCGGTTGATGGCCCGCGGCACGGCATCGCGCACTTGGGGCGTCGGCTGGCTGGCGGCATTTTGATAGTCATAGAGTTGGGTGTAGTCATACAGGTCTTTTTCCTGCTGTTCCAAGCCTCGGCGCGTGGTGTCGATGACTGCTGTGAGGAGCTTTTCCAAGGGCTTGCCCGACAAGTGGCCCGGGGCGGCGCGCAGCAGGGCGGCGGCGTGGGGCAAGCAAAAACCGGGGCCGTCGGCAATGGCTCGGGCGAACTCCGACTCATCGCGGAACATGGCACAAAACGTATTTAGATACCGCTCAAGTGTCGTCTCCAACCGCTCGCACAGCAGGCAGGAGTGTTGGGCTTTTCCAAAGCGTTCGGCGACTTCGGCGATTTGGCCTTGCAGGCCGCCTTTTTTGTTGAACTTGCCCAATGCCCCTGCATCCATCAGGCCCACGCCCTTGTCCACCGCGCGCTGCAACCCGGTCAGGGCCTTGTCATAGCCCTGACGCTTTTCCGACAGGTGGGTGTGCAACATCAACGAGACGGGCAGGGGCTTGCGCTGGGCGTAAAGCAACTGCCAGTGCTCGCGGCAAAAGCCCTTCGCGTTGACCTGCACCCGCACATCGGGTTCCATGACCGCGCCGTGCAGGTAGCGATCGGCAAAGATCGCCTCGGCGTTGGCCATCACGGCGCAAAAGGGGCAGGGCGCCCCTTCCTTGACGGCGTCCCACAGGGGGATGGTGTCGATGTGGTAATTCATCTGCCGTTAGTCCACGAAGTCCTTGAGCCGCTTGGAGCGGCTGGGGTGGCGGAGTTTGCGCAGGGCTTTATTTTCGATCTGGCGGATGCGCTCGCGGGTGACGTCAAAGACCCGCCCGACCTCTTCCAGCGTGCGGTTGCGGCCATCCTTGAGGCCAAAGCGCAGGATCAGCACCATTTGCTCGCGCTCGGTCAGGGTCGAGAGGGTGCGTTGCAACTCTTCGCGCATCAGGGCGTAGCTGGCGGCTTCGTCGGGGGCTTGGGCGTCGTCGTCGGGGATGAAGTCGCCCAGGTGACTGTCCTCTTCCTCGCCGATGGGTTTTTCCAGGCTGACGGGCTCTTGGGCGATCTTTTGGATGTCCAGCACCTTTTCCTCGGTGATACCCATCTCGTTGGCGATCTCGGCGGTGGTGGGGTCGCGGCCCAGCAGTTGCAGCAACTGGCGCTGAATGCGGATGAGCTTGTTGATGGTCTCAACCATGTGCACGGGAATGCGGATGGTGCGGGCCTGATCGGCGATGGCGCGGGTGATGGCTTGGCGGATCCACCAGGTGGCGTAAGTGGAGAACTTAAAGCCCTTGGTGTGGTCGAACTTATCCACGGCCTTGAGCAGGCCCAGGTTGCCTTCTTGGATCAGATCCAGGAACTGCATGCCGCGGCCAACGTAACGCTTGGCGATGGAGACGACCAATCGCAAGTTGGCCTCGGCCAGCTTGGACTTGGCATAGGCGTTGCCCGCGGCCAGCTGGATGGCGATTTCAACCTCTTCCTCGGCGGTCAGCAGGGGCACCTTGCCGATCTCCTTGAGGTACATGCGCACGGGATCGTCGATGGTGATGCCCTCGGGCAGGGTCAGGTCAACGCCGGGTTTGGGCATCTCGGCGGCGAGTTCTTTCTCGATCTCATAGTCGATGACGTTGATGCCGGCTTTTTCGAACTGCGAATAGACGTCCTCGATCTGGTCGGGTGTCATGGGATAGATGGCCATCTCGTCCGAAACCTCGCGATGGGAGAGGGTGTTGTTCTGGGCCTTGCCCCGGGCGACGAGGTCTTGGATAATGCGCTCGAGATTGACTTTGCTGCTCATTTGTAACTCCTTCTATTTTGCCAATTGGCGGTTGAGTTCTTGGATTTTTTCCAACAGCGCGCGCTGTTGCTCGATAGGGGCTTCGCCCAGTTGGGCAGTCAGTTGGCGCACGGCTTCGCGCAGGCGCTCTTTGCGCAAGGTTTTGGCCATTTGGGGCGCCGCCGCCGCTCGGTCGCTGGGGATCTCCGCGAGCAATGCGGTGGTCGCGATCAATCGCTCGCCCTCGGGCAGGTCGTCGATGATGGCCGAGAAGGATAACCCCGTGCTCAGCGCCGCGAACAACCGCCGTGCCAGGGGATGGGTGAAATCCTCTTCCTCGAGTTCGTCCATCAGGGCCTGTGTCGGGCCGCCCTCGGCCAGCACTGTCAACATGGCGGCCTGGGGGGCGGGGACATCGCCCTCGGGCGTCGCTGGGGTCGCCGGCGCGCGGGCGCGGGAGGGCGGCGTTTGGATTTTTTGTTCAGCGGCGGCGCGAGAAATTTCGCTATACAGGCTGTCCTGTGAAAAACCCGTTGCCACCTCCAACTCCTGCACCCAGCGGTTGAGGTGTTCCTCGCGCTGGAGCATGGACTCCAGGCTGCCCAGGATGGTCGCCGCGGCCTGGGCAAAGGCAGCGCGGCCCTGGCTGGTGGCTAGATTGGCGGCGTCGCGGGCCAACATCAGGCGGAAATCCGGCACCGACATGGCGTTGGCCATCAGGGCCAGCATGGCATCTCGGCCCTCCTCGCGAATGAGTTCGTCGGGATCGCGGCCCCCGGGAATGCGCAGCACCCGTACCTCCAACCCCTGGGCGGCCAGCTCCGAGAAGGATCGCAGGGCCGCCTTGATGCCCGCCGCATCGCCGTCGAAACAGACGATGACCTTGCCGCACACCCGGCGCAGCAGTTTGGCGTGGTCGGGGCCAAAGGCCGTGCCCAGCGCGGCGACCGCACCCTCGATGCCCGCCTGCGACAAGGCCATGACGTCCATGTAGCCCTCGACCAGCATGAGCGTGTCCAGTCCCTTTTGATCGACGGCGCGGTTGAGGCCAAAGAGCAGTTTGTGCTTGTCGAACAAGGGGGTCAGGGGCGAGTTGAGGTATTTGGGGCCGTTGTCGCCCAGCACCCGCCCGCCAAACCCCACCACGGCTCGGCGGGTATCGATGATGGGGAACATGACGCGGTTACGGAAGAGATCAAAGGTGCGATCGCCCTTAGTCGATGCCAGCCCGGCCTCGGCCAGGGCGGCGGGCGAATAGCCCTGTTTGCCGGCGTGGCGCACCAGTCCCTCCCAGCTGTCCGGGGCCCAGCCGACGCCAAAGCGGCGCAGCACGGCGTCAGAAAACCCCCGCTTGCGCAGATAGTCCAATCCCGCCTTGCCGCCGGGGGAATACAGCTGCTCGTGGAACCAGCGGGCGGCAAGGCCATTGAGGGCCGCCGTGGTCTTTTTGGCTTGTTGGCGTTTGACAAAATCGGCGTCGTTGCGATCGGGCATTTGCACCCCCGCCCGCTCGGCCAGCCGCTCGAGCGCGGTGGCGAAGTCGACCTTTTCCATCATCATGACAAAATCGATGGCCGAGCCCGACGCCCCGCAACCAAAACAACGAAAGAACCCTTGCTGGGGTTGAACGTAGAAGGAGGGTTGGCTGTCGCGGTGAAAGGGGCACAGGCAACGGCGGCGGGCGCCCATTGTCGCCAGCTGCAAGCCATAGCTTTCCATGAGCGCGACGATGTCCGTGCGCTGTTTGATGTCGGCGATAAACGCGGCGTCCATGGGGTGTGCCTCCTTTCTTTGGTGGTTGGGCCGCCAGCCTTGCGAAATTAGTCTAACTGACTCTCGTGCCGCAGAAAAAAGTCGGTGCGGGGCTCGAGGAATTGAAAGGCGTGGCCCGCGGGCAGGAAGTCGTTGAGGGGGCGGAAGATGCTGTCCCAGCTCCAAATGTCCTCGCCCACGCCCAGGTATTCGCGCACGCGCTCACAGCCCTCGGGCGTGATGGGGTGGAAGAGGGAGGCGCACACCCGCACGGCGTGGAAGGCATCGACCAGCAGTTGGCGCAACTGGCTTTCGTCGTCGGTCTTACTGCGCGCCGCCCAGTCGCGGTTGGCTTCACGCAGGTAGACGTTGAGCAATTCGAACACCCGATCAAAGGCCAGGCGCGACATTTGCAACTCGTAATCCAGGATGACCTTGTCGGCGGCCTCTTTGACCGCCGGGCTGATTTCGCCCTGCGGTAAGGTCGTGTCGCCGAGCTTTTGCAGGGTGTAAAAACACGAGCGCACCAATCTATTAAAGACGTTGGTGGCCAGGTTGCCCTCGTTGAGTACGCTGTCAAAGCCCTGGCCGCCGACGATGGCCTTGGGCTCAAACCCGACACTGCGCTCGGCCAGCGAGGCGTTCATAAAGTGCAGGCGCAGCTGCTCGGGCGTGTAGTGATCCAGCAACTCCGCCGCCATGGGCGCGCGCATGGCACCGCTGGAAGAAGCCTTTTTTTTGCCAAACAACAGGTGGTGGTTGGGCACGACCAGGGGCGGAACAAAGCCTTGATCCAGCGCGCAAAACAGCGCCATCTCGGCGATGCCGTAAAAGTAAATATTGTCCTCGCCGATGAACTGATAGACTTGGGCGTCGGGCGACTTCCACCAGTCCTCCCATTTTTTGCCGTCTTCGCCGTCGCCCAGTACGGCCTTGGTGAAGGAGATGGGGGCCCACAGCGACTCGGGCCACACCCAAAATGTCAGCCCCTGTGCGCCGTCCTTTTCGGGCACGGGAATGCCCCAGCCGACGTTGCCCGATAAGCGGAAGGGCACCAGCGTCTTGCCCGTGCGGTAGCGGATGCCCGCCGAGGTCAGCGCGGCGGCGGCGGTTTCGCGGGCAGCCAAGTCGACAAACACCAACTCGCAGGAGGGCTTTTGCTCTTCCTCGATGACCTCAAAGGGCGGCAGGTCGTCAATGGCCCGCACGTCGTCCATCAGCTCTTTTTTAACGTAGATAGAAGGGTTTTTGAGGAATTCGTTGATGATCTTAAGCAGGCCCGAGCGGCAGGCGGGGTGATCCTGCCAGCCCACCATGACCTCTTTGATGGTCTCGGCATAGCGGGGCAGATCGAAGAACCAGTTCTTGACGGCGATCTGGGCGGGCGTCTTGCCCGACAGCGTGCTGACAGGAGCAATGAGCTCGGCGGGGCTGTATTGGTGCCCCAGCGCGCACTCGTCGGCATAGGCAATCTCGGACTTGCACCCCTGGATGGGACAGCGGCCCGTGACTTGGCGGCCGTTGAGAAAGACGCCGCGCTCTTCATCATAGAATTGCAGGGTCTCATGCAAGGATAGCACACCCCGCTCGTGCAAGCGTAGGAAAATGTCCCGCGACAGCGCGGCATGGATGGCCCCCGGTTGGCCCAGGGCCGAGGCGGCAAAGAGGTTTGGCGAGACAAAATACCGCTCCAGCGTTTGTTTTTGATCCTCGTGATTGCGGGTGATGTAGTCGTGCAAGCTGCCGACGAACCCCTCGTCGCACGCCGCCCGATAGCCCGCCTCAATGGTTGCGCCATAGCAGTCGGTGCCCGAGACAAAAATCACATTGTCCTGCCCCAGCCGATCGCGCAAAAAGCGCGCCAAAATGTCGGCTTGGACAAAGACGCCGCCGACATGGCCAAAGTGCAGGGCCTTATTGCCATAGGGCATACCCGCCGTGATGACGGCGCGCTTGGGAAAGGTGGGGCGGTTGTTCATCGTAGTCTTCTTCTCCTTTGTTAGACCAAGGGCCGGGGCATAAAGATCTCGCGGAAGGCTTCCAGTGCAAAGCCGTCGGCCATGCCCGCGATAAAGTCGACAATGGGTTGATCAGGGCCGGGCGGGGGCAAAAACGGCGGCAAGGGTGTGGCGGGTGACGGCGGTGGCGGCGCGGCCGGGCACAGTATCGGATTGTCCTTGTAATAGGCAAATAAGTGTTCCATGACAAAAGCCGCCCGCTCCTCTTGCCGCGCGTCGATGGTGCGGTTGTAGACGTTGGCAAACAAAAAGGATCGCAACTCGTCCAGCGCTCGGCCCACCTCGTCGCTCATGGCAATGGGGCCGTCCTGAGAGTTGGCGACGACATCGCGGATCATCGTGTCGATGCGTTGGCCGTGCGTGGGGCCCAGCACCTGAATGCATCGCCGCGGCAAGTCGGCATCGGACAGCAAGCCGCACCGCATGGCGTCGTCAATATCGTGGTTGACATAGGCAATGCGGTCGCATAGCCCGCACAACTCGCCCTCGTGAGTGCCGGGTTGACCGTCGCCCGAGTGATTGAGAATACCGTCGCGCACCTCTTGGGTCAGGTTCAAGCCCTGGCCGTCGTTTTCCAAAAAATCGACGACACGCAGGGACTGTTCGGCGTGTTCAAAGTGGCCGAGCAACCGCCGCAGAATGCGTTCGCCGCTGTGGCCAAAGGGCGTGTGGCCCAGGTCGTGGCCCAGGGCGATGGCCTCGGTCAGGTCTTCGTTGAGACGCAGGGCCCGCGCGCAGGAACGGGCGATTTGGGCAACCTCCATGGTGTGGGTCAGGCGGGTGCGGTAGTGGTCGCCCTGGGGCGAGAGCAGCATCTGGGTTTTGTGCTTGAGCCGACGAAAGGCTTTGCAGTGCAAGATGCGATCGCGGTCGCGGGCGAACTCGGTGCGCAGGTCGTCGGGCGTGACGGGATACTGACGCCCCCGGCTGTCCATGCAGGCGTGCGGGCTGCAAAACTGCTGCTGGGAATCCTCTACCATCTGCCGAATCGTCATGCCCTCACCTCCCCGCGCAAAGTTGTGTATTTACATAGTTCGCAAAAGCCGCGCAAAATCCTTTTTCGTGGGAGAACTTTCGAAATTTTTCAAAAGCGTCCCGGCATCCGTTTCCGAAAAGCGTGCAAAAAACGGGACTATTTTTCGCC
>JGI994J12354_10001790_pt1 | contig 21554 bp, 16 predicted proteins | sample IntmicLarv3ML3BL_FD_12354 | JGI IMG/M metagenome (IMG submission 12354) | reverse complement strand
AGCACGCAGGCACGCCCCTACAAGCGAACTTTCATCATGTTGGTTACATGAGCGAATTTAGCAACTCAAAATTTTTTGTCTATTATCCAAAGTTCAGAAAGAACCCAACAAAAAGCAAGACAACCCTGTTTTTTCTATATCGCAAAAAATATCTGTTCACTCGCGAGGATTCACGAAAACAAATTTCCCTTAACGAAAAAGAGGAGAAGTTAAATTTATATTCGTTTTATCATAAATTTTTTCTTGTTTGAAAACTCCGTTTGCGGAATCAAAAATATTATCTGTGATTTGCACTCCCGCTCCCTCTTCTCTGACCGCGAGAATATGGAAACTTTCATCTGTGTAATCTATAAACGTAGAAAATTTTAAAATGCCCAATTGAATCCGTGTTCTTTCCACGACGGTGTAATTTCCGTCTTTCGTTTCCAAAACCAAAGCCCATTCCTGCCCGTCATCAAACATCACTTCGCCCTCGAAAACTTCCGCCGTTGTGTATAAAACTATTTTTGCGTTTTCGTCGGCGGGAAACTGCGTATTCTCATGAGATACAACTACATTCATATCGCTGTAATCGCTGTTTGAATCCGCTGAAACGGTAGCACCGTTATTTTCGGGTTTTGTTGCCGCGGTTTCCGCTTCGGTCGGTTTGCTTTCGGTCGGAGCAGGCTCGGCTGCTTCTGTTTTTGTAGCCTCCGAGGGATTTGTGTTTTGCGATGCTTCCGCGATTGTTCCGATGTCTTTAGAATCTCCTCCGCATGCCGCAAAAAAAAGTAACAAAAACATTATAGGTAGAATTTTAAATTTTTTCATAGAATTAAATGCACCTCTTAAATTTTAATTAATTTTAAATCAAGGCACAAATGTAATGCCTTGAAATTCTTATCTGTATATAAACGTAAAAATCTCACGTCGGTCAGTGGATTTTCTTCGCAAATATACTCTTACATGTAAATAAATATTGAAAACTTTATTTTCGATATTTATCAGTGTACTATTTTCGGTATTTAATTGCAAATGTTAATTTGCAAACTTATCCAAACTCACAAATCAATGTTTTTTATTTCCCCGACAGTCGATTTATAAATATGTGAATTTTCATATCGTGTATGAAAACTGAGTTAAAATAAACATTGCTGATTCGGAATATTTGAATATCGACAAATTTGAATATTTTTAATAACCGATTTTTAGACTTTCGGCGGCAGACAAACGGACTTAATGTTTTTTATTTTATGAAACAATCCGAAAAGAAAATTTGATTTTTTTTATTATAGCAACTACAATTTATTTTGATGGTGATTTCAATCCCGTCGTTATATTTTCACAAAAAATGTGATGCTCGCCTTGACATCGCTTGACATCAAGGCAAAAATTCAAATATTTAACCAAGGGAGGACTCTTCGATGAGTAGATTATTTCCAGATGAGTTTGTAAGTTCGATTTATAAAATAAATTACCGCAGATTAAAGGACGGCGGCATAAAAAATCTTATATTTGATATTGACAACACTTTGGTTGCGTATAACGAAAAACACGCGCCCGAAGAATTAATAAATCATTTTGAAAAATTAAAAAAAATGGGATTCAAAATTTGTTTGGTTTCAAATAACAATTATAAAAGAGTGACTTTGTTTAATGAAAAACTAAAACTCGATAACGTTTACAGCGCCATGAAACCGTTGAAATTGGGAATTAAAAGAGCGATGAGATATTTAGACGCCGAAAATCATAATACATGCATGATAGGCGACCAAGTTTTTACCGATGTGCTCGTGGGCAGCAGATGCGGACTCCATACGATACTTGTAAAAGCCGTTATAGAAAAAGACGAGTTTTCCGTAAAATTTAAACGAGGTTCGGAAAGATTGGTTTTGAGAAGATATTCCGAATATCGCAGAGGACTGAAACAGGAATAAAACGGGATTGAAATAAATCGGCAATTATTATTAAAAAGGAGTAAATTTATAAAAATGAAAACAACACTTATTTTTGTAAGACACGCCCGACCTAATTATAATAATCACGATGATTTAACGAGAGAATTAAATGACAAAGGATTGAACGACAGATGGCTCGTTACAAAATATCTCGAAACCCAAAACGTCGATGTTTTGATTTCCAGTCCGTATAAGCGCGCCGTTGATACGATTAAACACTTCGCGGACAAAAACGGTTTGCCCGTTTTATGTGTTGACGGTTTCCGTGAGCGAAAAATTGACAGCGTTTGGATTGAGGACTTCGCGGGTTTTTGCGAAAAACAATGGGAAGATTTTAATTATAAATTAACAGACGGCGAATCTTTGCGTGAAGTACAGACGAGAAATATTTCGGCGTTAAACGAGGTTTTGGAAAAATATCAAGGCAAAACCGTTGTTGTCGGGAGCCACGGGACTGCGCTCAGTGCAATTATAAATTATTATGATAAATCTTTCGGGCATCAAGATTTTTTGAAAATACAAAAACTTATGCCGTGGGTTGTTAAGTTTGAATTTTATGGTTTTAAATGTGGGGGAATCGAAAAAATAAATTTGTTCAAAAATTCAAAATCAGATTTGATAGATTAAGTTGCGTGTAAAATTCAAAATTTTATACTTGCTTGCCCGTTTTATGCGACCAAATTTTTTGATTGACTTTTTTATTATAATAGTTTATTATATCATCTAAGTTAGATGAGGGCACAGATGCCCGTTTCCGAATATCGAAAAAAAGACGATGAAAAGAAGAGTAATTAAATTAATTTTTCTACAGAGAATCCGCATCGGCGTGTATGAATTTACATTGCTTTGGTGAGAGCGGACGTCAAGTTGTTTAGTGAAGATGGTCTTGGAGTTGCGTACCGAGGTTCTTTTTGGAATTTAGGCTACGACGGGTTTGCCCGTTACAGCAATAGAGTATCTGTTTTATAAAAACATGTACTTGATAAGGTTAATATCGTGAGGTATTAACAAAACTAGGGTGGTAACGCGTGATTTCTCGTCCCCGGAATATATTTTCGGCGGCGAGTTTTTTTATTTTAAAAATAAATTTTAATTTTTTAAAAATAAAATTAATAAAAAACAGAATGGAGGTTTATGAATTGATAAAAGTAGAGAACCTTGTTAAAACATATGAATCAAAAAATAACAGAGTGGAAGCGATTAAGGGAATATCCTTGAATGTGGAAAAAGGCGAAATTTTCGGCATAATCGGTTTGAGCGGCGCGGGAAAATCATCTTTGGTAAAAATAATAAGCACGGTTGAGCGGGCGACTTCAGGCGATATATATATAAACGATACGAAGATGGATTTTAACAAACCTAATGATATTTTGAAAATAAGAAAAAGCATCGGAATGATTTTTCAGCATTTTAATTTGTTGATGAACAGAACAGTATACGAAAATATTGCGTTTCCTTTGGAGATTTTAAAACAATCAAAAAAAGATATAGATAAAAGAGTTAACGAACTTTTGGAATTGGTCGGGCTGACGGATAAAAAAAATGAATATCCGAGTGCTTTATCCGGCGGACAAAAACAAAGAGTCGGCATCGCCCGTGCGCTTGCGAAAGACCCGGAAATTTTAATTTGTGACGAAGCGACTTCGGCGTTAGACCCTGTTACGACCGCACAAGTTTTAGATTTATTAAAGGAAATTAATCAAAAATTTAATATAACGATTTTGATGATTACTCACGAAATGGAAGTTATAAAAGAAATGTGTTCAAAAGTTGCGGTTTTGGAAAACGGAAAATTGATTGAGCAAAACGACGTTGTTTCCGTGTTTGTGAAGCCGGAAACGGAAACATCGAAAATATTTTTTGAAAATGTTACGCTGAACACCGACAATAAAGTTTATAAAAAAATATTCAGCAAAAATACTTTTATAGTAAAAGTAACTTTTATCGGTTCTGATTCGGTTGAGCCGTTTATAAATAACGCGATTAAAAAATTTGATGTGGATATAGCAATTTTGGCGGGAAATATTCAAGAGATAAATAATACGATAATCGGAATGTTGATAATCGAAATCGACGGAAACAAAAAACAAATAGATGACACGCTGAAATTTTTCGATGAACAAAAACTCATTGTGGAGGTGATGCAATAATGGATAGAGAAGCTACAATGAAATTAATTGATACGGTTGTGATTCCGTCAACACAAAAAACTTTATATATGGTGGGATTCTCAAGCTTTTTTGCATTGATTTTCGGAATAATAATCGGCTTGACTTTGTATCTTGTTCAAAAAGACGGATTAAAAGAAAATAAATATATTTACCTTGTTTTAAGCAGTGTCGTTAACGTCGGGAGAAGTATACCTTTTATAATTTTGATTTTTATATTTTTTCCGATTACGAGATTGATTGTCGGAACGGCATTAGGCACGAAAGCCGCAAGCGTTTCTTTAACATTAGCCGCGATTCCTTTTGTTTCAAGACTTATGGAAACAAGTTTTAACGATGTCGATAAAGATGTAATCGACGCGGCGGTCGCGATGGGCTCAAGCAATTTTCAAATTTTAACCAAAGTGGTTGTTTTGGAATCGATTCAAAATGTAATCGCAAATATTACAACCGCGATTATAAGCATTGTGGGATATTCCGCGATGGCGGGAAGTTTGGGCGGCGGCGGACTCGGCGACATTGCAATAAGTTACGGTTTCCAAAGGAACAACACGTTTATTTTGATTGTTGCAACCGTTCTTCTTGTAATTTTGGTGCAGACCGTTCAATTTTTCGGCAACTTATTATCAAGAAATATAGTTCATATATTGGAATCCATAAGAAGAGTTTCTCGGGAAAAAGCAATAAAATAAGATTAATGAAATTGATTTGTTATTACTCAACTTTATAATCAACTCTGGTTTGAAAAGTTAGTAAATTCATTTTATGTAAAAACTAACCGAACCGAAATAAAGTTGTTAATATATAAAAAAGTCTTTGTGCACAGGGCTGTAATTAAAATTTATTAAAATATGAAAGGAATTTAATCATGAAGAAAAGTATAAAATTTTTTACGATAGCAACAACGATATTAACGTTATCCGCGATTTTAGCAAGTTGCGGAGAAAAGAAAGCAGATAATTCGGCGAGCGGCAACACTCCCGAATTAGCAGAAGAAGTTACGATAAAAATCGGAGCGACTTCCGAGCCGCACGCGGTTTTGTTGGAGCAAGTTATTGCGCCGTTAAAAGCAAAAGGCGTAATATTGGAAATTCGACAATTTCCGGATTACACCTTTTTAAACAGTGCGCTCGCGGATAAAGAAATTGACGCAAACTTCTTTCAGCATCAACCATATTTAGACGTTCAAAACGCAGAGAGCGGATTTAATTTAGTTTCTGTCGGAGCGATTCACATCGAGCCCGTGGGAATTTACTCCAACAAAGTTTCATCTTTGGACAGTATTGAAGAGGGCGCAATAATTTCTATTCCGAATGACCCGTCAAACTGCGGTCGCGCTTTAAAACTTTTAGAATCAAAAGGCATTATTAAATTTGCGGAGGGTTCTGATATTTCCGTGACTGTTCATGATATAATTGAAAATCCTAAAAATGTTCAATTTTTGGAACTTTCATCCGAACTCGTGGCACCGACACTTCAAGATGTGGATTTAGCGGTAATAAACAGTAACTACGCTTTAAGCGCGGATTTGATTCCGAGTATTGACGCGCTCGCTCTTGAATCATCAAAAGATAATCCTTACGCGAATATTATCGCTGTCAGAGCCGAAGATAAAGATAAACCCGAATTTCAATTGTTGCTTGCGGAATTAAAAAGTGAAAGCGTTAAAACGTTTATGACAACAAAATATCAAGGTTCTGTCATAGCGGCGGAATAAATTTATTATTTTGAATTGTATTTTAAAAATTTTATTTTTACAGAAAAGTAAAATGTTAAAATTCCGAGTTTGACGCTCGCAAAAAAATATAGCTCTCTAAACTCTTATAAATATGGGGATTAGAGAGTTTTTTATTTTATAAAAGTGAGTAATGCTTTTATTTCTAACGAATACGCCGACAAACGGGAGCAAATTTTCTATTTGACAACAGAAAAGTAAAATGTTAAAATTCTTTGATGTGTTGGTAAAGTTGGAAGCAGTCTATTTTTTTTTGCTGTGAAATATTTTATCATCAACAGAAGAAACAAAAAATTTAAAATGGCAGAATAATTTATAGGAGGTGTATGAATGCCAACATTTAATCAGTTAGTCAGAAAAGGTAGAAAATCGGTTGTGACAAAGTCAAAAGCTCCTGCATTACACAGGAATTTTAACACGCTTAACAGAAAAGCTACAACTGTTCATGGTCCGCAAAAACGTGGGGTGTGTACGTCTGTTAAAGTTGCTTCGCCTAAAAAGCCTAACTCTGCTGCGCGTAAAATTGCCAGAGTGCGTCTTTCAAACGGTATGGAAGTTTCTGCATATATCCCGGGTATCGGGCATAACTTGCAAGAGCATAGTACTGTTTTGATTCGCGGCGGTAGAATTAAGGACGTTCCCGGTGTACGTTACCATGTTGTCAGAGGTAAAATGGATACGGCGGGTGTGTCTAACAGAAAACAAGCTCGTTCTAAATACGGAGCGAAAAAACCTAAAAAATAATTTATTGATTTTTAGGAGTCCCAAGTAGCTAATTAAATTTTTGGTATTAAAATTGAATGATTATGAGATAGACTCGTACCACCATAAAATCTGCTATTTTTAAAATAAACAGAGTGATAATGGTAGTGTAAACGGGTATGAATCGTAAAAAGAATCAAGATTTGCGAGTACCGATGATATAATTAAGATGTTATAGAATTTCAAAATAACTGAAATGATTAAGGAGGGAAGTATCGTGCCACGTAAAGGACGTGTTCCAAAAAGAGATGTACTGCCAGATCCGGTATACAACAGTAAAATAGTTACGAAACTTATCAACAACATAATGCTTGACGGCAAGCGCGGAGTTGCACAAAAAATTGTTTACGGTGCATTCAAACGTGTAAGCGAAGTTAAAGGCGAAGATGCTTTAAAAATTTTTGAAGAGGCTTTAGCTAACATTAAACCTGCTGTTGAGGTTAAATCTCGTAAGGTTGGGGGAGCAACTTACCCTGTGCCTATCGACTTGGACGAAAATCGTCGTCAAACTCTCGGTTTGAGGTGGTTGGTTTTATATTCAAGACGCCGTAACGAGAAAACTATGGAAGAGCGTTTAGCAAATGAACTTTTAGACGCGATTAACAGCACAGGCGCTTCTGTGAAGAAAAGAGAAGAAACTCACAGAATGGCTGAAGCTAACAGAGCTTTCGCACATTATAAATGGTAATAAAAATCTAATTAAATGTTCCAAGTTTACATTTAGAAACGCTTTAAATGTTCCAAGTTTACATTTAAAAACATAAGGAGGAGTTAGAGTGTCTAAAAGGGCATTCCCATTAGATAGAACAAGAAACATCGGGATAATGGCACATATCGATGCTGGAAAGACGACTCTTACTGAACGTATATTATATTATTCAGGAAAGACTTACAAAATCGGTGATACGCATGAAGGAACTGCCGTAATGGACTTTATGGTTCAAGAGCAGGAACGTGGTATTACGATTGGTTCTGCCGCTACAACAACGCAATGGAACAATCATCGCGTTAATATCATTGATACTCCGGGTCACGTTGACTTCACTGTTGAAGTTGAGCGTTCGTTGCGTGTATTAGATGGTGCGATTGGTGTTTTCAGTGCGAAAGAGGGCGTTGAGCCTCAATCGGAAACTGTTTGGCGTCAGGCGGATAAATATAGAGTTCCGAGAATTGCTTTTATTAATAAAATGGACGTTGTCGGCGCAGATTTTTTCAGAGCGGTTGACATGATTAAAACAAGATTAGGCGCAAATCCTATTCCTGTTCAAGTTCCCATAGGGTTTGAAAATACCTTTACGGGNTTCATCGACCTTATGACGGGAATCGCATACGATTTTCCGGACAGCGACAAAGATGCTTTCAATGAAGTTCCTGTTCCTGCGGATTTGGTTGATGTTGTGGCTGAAAAAAGAGAAAAAATGGTTGAACTTATTTCCGAAACTGATGAAGTTTTAATGGAAAAGTATCTTGAAGGCGAAGAAATTACGGTTGATGAATTGAAAAAAGCTTTAAGAAAAGCTTGTATCAATAACGAAGCATCTCCTGTATTTTGCGGAACCGCTTATCGTCAAAAAGGTATTCAACAATTATTGGACGGTGTTGTTGATTATTTGCCTGCGCCGACTGATATCCCTGCTATTAAGGGTGTTTCTCTTCATGATGAAGAAGTTGAAATCGAAAAACATGCATCAGATGAGGAATCATTTGCGGCATTGGCTTTCAAAATTGTTAATGACCAATTCGTCGGTAAACTTTGCTACTTTAGAGTTTATTCGGGTGTTTTATCATCCGGTTCTTATATTTATAACTCTACAAAAGGCAAAAGAGAACGTATCGGACGTATTTTACAAATGCACGCAAACGACAGAGAAGAAATTTCAGAAGTATTTTCGGGCGATATCGCGGCGGCAATCGGTTTAAAAGGTACAACGACAGGCGATACTTTATGTTTGGACGACGGAAAAGATGCGGTTATCTTGGAATCCATGAATTTTCCGGAACCCGTTATCCACGTTGCTATCGAGCCTAAAACAAAAGCCGGTCGTGATAAAATGGGTGAATCTTTGGCAAAACTCGCTGAAGAAGACCCAACTTTCCAAGCATATACAGACCAAGAAACCGGTCAAACAATCATCGGCGGCATGGGCGAGTTGCATCTTGAGATTATCGTTGACAGACTTTTAAGAGAATTTAAAGTTGAAGCTAACGTTGGTCAACCACAAGTTGCTTATCGTGAAACAATCAGAAATGATGTTGACGTTGATTCCAAATATGCAAGACAATCGGGTGGTCGTGGTCAATACGGACATTGTAAAGTTAGATTTTCACCGCTCCCTCTGGACGGAGAGAAAAACTTTGAATTTGTTAATTCTGTAGTCGGCGGTTCTATTCCGAAAGAGTATATCCCCGCTGTTGAAGCAGGTATCAAAGAAGCTATGCTTTCGGGCACTATCGCGGGATATCCCGTATTAGGTGTCAGAGCCGAAGTTTATGACGGTTCTTACCATGATGTCGACTCTTCTGAGTTGGCGTTCAAAATCGCAGGTTCTATGGCGTTAAAAGACGCTATGAAAAAAGCAAATCCTGCTCTTATGGAACCTATCATGAAAGTTGATGTAACCGTTCCCGAAGAATATATTGGCGATGTTATCGGTAATATAAACAGTAGGCGCGGTCAAGTGGAAAGTATGGAAGAGAGCTTTGGTGCTCGTATAATTCACAGTTTCGTTCCGCTTAAAGAAATGTTCCAATATACTACAACTTTACGCTCCATGACTCAAGGTCGCGGCGTTTTCAATATGGAATTTCACCATTATGAAATCGTTCCAAAGAATATTCAAGAAACAATTTCTGCGGGTCGAAATAGTAATGACTGAGAATAACTAAAATTTATAAAAAAATATTAAAATAAATTATGATAAATATACATTTAAGGAGGAAGTTTTAAAATGGGTAAAGCTAAGTTTGAAAGAAATAAACCACATGTTAATATCGGTACTATCGGTCACGTTGACCACGGTAAAACTACTGCTACTGCGGCTATCACTAAAGTTCTTAATCACAAATACGGTCTTGGTGCTATCGTAGATTTCGACAAAATCGATAAAGCTCCGGAAGAAAAAGAGCGTGGAATCACGATTACTTCTTCTCACGTAGAGTATGAAACACCAAACAGACATTACGCTCACGTTGACTGCCCGGGCCATGCTGACTACGTTAAAAACATGATTACCGGTGCTGCTCAAATGGACGGTGCTATCCTTGTTGTTGCCGCTACAGACGGCGCGATGGCTCAAACTCATGAGCATATTTTGCTTGCTCGTCAAGTAGGCGTTCCCAGTATCGTTGTTTTCTTGAACAAATGCGATATGATGGAAGGCGAAGAAGATATGTTGGAACTCGTTGAAGAAGAATTAAGAGATATCTTGACAGACAACGGATTCCCGGGAGCTGATACTCCGATTATCAGAGGTTCTGCTCTTAAAGCTCTCGAAGACCCGGATTGCGAATGGGGACAAAAAATCGTTGAGTTGTTTGAAGTTATTGATGAATATATTCCTACACCGCCGCGTGATGACCAAAAACCTTTCTTAATGCCTGTTGAAGGTGTTCACACTATTACAGGTCGTGGTACTGTTGCAACCGGTCGTGTTGACAGAGGTGTTCTTAAACTTCAAGAGGAAGTTGAAATCGTTGGTTTGACTGAAAAACCTCGTAAAGTTACTGTTACAGGTATCGAAATGTTCCGTAAATTACTTGATGAAACTATCGCAGGCGATAATGTTGGTCTTTTGCTCCGTGGTGTTCAAAGAGATGAAATCCAACGTGGTCAAGTTTTGGCTAAACCGGGCAGTATTACTGCTCATACAAAATTTAAAGCTGAAGTTTACGTTTTAAAAGCTGATGAAGGCGGACGTAAAACTCCTTTCTTCAGCAACTACAGACCTCAATTTTACTTTGGTACATCTGACGTTACGGGCGTTATCCAACTCCCTGCCGACGTTGAAATGTGTATGCCTGGTGACCATATTGAGATGGAAATCGAAATTATTCACCCAATCGCAATCGAAGCCGGTATGAACCTTGCGATTCGTGAAGGTGGAAGAACTGTTGGTTCCGGTTCTATTACAACTATTATCGAATAATTAAAATAGAATTTTTGAAATAAAATAAATAACACCGCTGAGAGCATGAAGCTTTCGGCGGTGTTTTCTTTATGTACTTTAAAAATTTTATTATTAAAATACATAAAAAAAGAATGAGTGTAAAAACCCATTCTTAATTTCGTTACAAGTCTTTTGCTTGCGAAGCAAACTTCTGTTATTTAGTTGTGACACTAAAGCGGAGCGCCTACCTAGTGCTATTGCCGTAGGCTAGATTCTATAGCACTAGGTAGGTTAGCGAAGCGATTTACGCACAACTTGATGGATAAATTCAACAATTCTAAACTACGGCGAAACACCGCAGTATAAATGCCAAAAGACCTGCGTATTTAATTATTATCTGTGTATTATGGTAACATAATTTTATAAAAAAAGCAATGCTTCTTTGATTTAAAATTATACTTTTGTGTCGTCAAAATATTTAATTTTGATTAGCTTTATTTAAATTTTTATATTTCATTGCGCATTTTATTTTTTATAAAGCGTAATTATCGCTTTAAACAAATCCCCGTCAATTATGATATCCAAACTTCCGTTATGAAGATTAACGATATTTTCCGCGATAGACAATCCCAAGCCGTTTCCCTCGGTATTCCTTGATAAATCCCCACGTTTAAACCTTTCAAAAAGTTCGTCCGCAGAAAAATTTAATTCATACGCGCTGATATTTTTAAAACTTATCAAAATTCTGTCGTTAAATTCTTCAAGGTCGATATACGCCCGCGTGCCCTCCAAAGAATATTTAATTATATTGTTTAAAAGATTTTCAATCGCCCGCCAAAGTTTTTTGCCGTCGGCATTAAGATAAACATCATTTTCGGGAGTTGAAAATTTCAGCGTAATATCTTTTTCAAAAATTTTGCTTTCAAGTTCGCCGATGCTTTGCCTTATTAAATCGGTGACGTTAATATTAAAAATTTCCAGTTCGATATTCCCCGTCGAAAGTTTGGACGCTTCAAATAAATCTTCGATTAATAATTTTAATCTGTGAGATTTTTGGTCTAACACGGAAAGATATTCCGGCGCGCTGTTGCTTGATAATCCCTCGCGTTTCAATAATTCCACATAATTTATTATCGAAGTTAACGGCGTTTTTAAATCATGAGAAACGTTTGTAATCAATTCCGCTTTTAATTTTTCGCTTTTTATGCTGTCTTTCAAGGATACATATAAAATATCTTCCATCGTGTTGATTTTGCTCATTAATCCTTTTATCATAAAATTCGGCTTAACAAAAGTTTCCGTTTCGCCTCCGATGCTGTTTATGAAATATTCAAGACGGAAAAACGACAGCGCGCAAATTTGATAATATATAAAAATCGCAAGCCCGATTAAATAAAGAAACGGGTAAATCTGGAAAATATCCCCGTAAAATATTCGAGAAACCCTGTAATACCTGAAAAAGAAGTTGCCCCAAAGTCCCCAAGAATTAAAATAAATAATAAATAACAAAAACGTTGCCATAATAAAAATAATAATCGACGGATAATAACTTAACTTCAAAAATATATTTTTAGATGAAGTTACGATTTTAAAATTATTTTTAATCGGTGTAAAAACATCAAACAGTTTTTCTTTTAAAAAGAAAATTCTGTAAAGTCTGTATAAAAGCAAAGTGCTTAGAATCACAAGCGCATATAACGGCAATGACGAAAGCAAAGTTCTGTTTGAATATATAGCGATTCCGTCGCTACGGTCATATATTACGGGTCTAAAATAAGCACGATTTAAAATATAGCAAAAATATATCGCAAGTATATGAAAAATCAAACCTGCTTTTTTCACGATTATATATATGGGATTTCTCGAATTATATCCCAAGTCTGTTATGAAAATTCTTAAAATTACAAGTATTATCAATGCCAAATAAGATATCGTGACAGAACCATTGACCCTATTTCTTGCGTCAGGTCCCAATCCGCCTATCCGATGTCTTGCATCTGCCGCAGGGTGAGTTTTTAAAACCATAATTTCTACTTTTAATCGATTTTCCGTGAAAGCATCCGAAAGAGTTTTGTTGTTAAAATATATATCGCTAAACCAGTCTACGTCGTCAATAAGATAAAAGTAATCGGCATTATTTTTCAAGTCGCTGAAACTTACAAACGAATTATTCTCGCTGACGCCCGTTGTATAAGGCGCATAACCCGTTGTATAAGTTTCTTCGGCTACGCTTTCCGTTGTCGCTTGCACGGGCGGAGTTGTTGCCGACGGTATGCTTGAAATATTAGCTTCAAAAGATTTTGTAACGTCAAATTCCAAAACGATTTCTTCACTCGTTTCAAAAGATTCTGTGGTCGTTGTCGGTTGCGGTGTTACGCTACTTGTCGGATATAAATTCAAACCGACACTTGATTCATACATATTTGAAGATTCAAAAACCGAACCGTCGGCGGTTGTAACACGAAATGCAATTTTATAATCATTAACCGTATTGTCTAAAAAGTTTTTAACTGCACTAAAGTTTTCATTTTGCTCGTTTAAAAGTCTGACTCTACTCTCGCTTTTTTCATTCTCGATGAATGAAAAATTTTCTTCATATTCGGTATTTAAAGCTTCAATTTGTTTATTGTTTTCTTTTATTTTTAATTCATTGAACATAATCATGTCTTCTAATCTTGTGGGTGTTTCTTCGTCCAACGGAATTGATACTTCCATGCTGAGTTTTAAATTTTCTGCCTGCAACAAAGCAATTTCGTCCGATATTTCTTCCATTTTCAAAACTCTGTCGGCGTATTGTTCTTCTATTTTCAAAACTTCATTTTCATAATATGTTTTATATTCCGCAACCAATGTGCGCGGGCTTCTTTGGTCATAATCTTTAAAATCCACATACATTCTGGCTAAATTTTTTGCGGTTCTTACAATGTCGGAGTTTACGTTTTGACTGTTTCCGCTGATAGCCGTTTCTAATGAATAAGATGTATCCATCGAATCAAAACGCATATTTTCATAAACGGAAACCGCTATTTCCGCCAATAAAAAATTAAAAATCAAAAATATTAAAAAATTGAAAATTGAAAATTTTTTCTTTTTATCTTTGGTTTCACGCAAAGTTTCCTTTTCCAGAATAATTTTGCCCTCTTCATAATCGGAAATCTTTTTATTTAAGTCATTCAAATCAAACTCATCATCTATAATTTTATTATTGTTATCTCGCTTTGCCATAAGAACCCCTCCTGTTTTTAAGTTTTTTGCAGTCTATTTTTCAATCTTATAACCAACACCCCAAACAACTTTTAAATAAAAAGGTTGTTTCGGGTTAATTTCGATTTTTTCCCGAATCCTACGAATATGAACGGCAACGGTATTTTCAGATTCAAAAAACTCCTCGCCCCAAACATTTTCATAAATCTTTTCGATAGAAAAAATTTGTCCCGCGTTTCGCATCAAAAGTTCTAAAATTTTAAATTCGGTCGGCGTGAGATGTACGGGGTCGTCGTTTACATAAACTTCATTTGTCCGCATGTTCAAATTAAGCCCGTTAATATATATTTCATCTTCCGCTTTTTTAAAATTGCTGTATTTCATATATCTTCTTATGTTCGATTTTACGCGCGCAATCAACTCTAAAAAATTAAAAGGCTTTGTGATATAATCATCCGCGCCGAGATTCAAGCCCAAAATCATATCCGTATCTTCCGATTTTGCGGTCAACATAATTATCGGAATATCCTTTTCCTTTCTTATCTGTAAAGTCGTTTGGATTCCGTCCATTTTCGGCATCATAATATCCATAATTATTAAATGAATATCCTCTTTTTTAAGAACTTCCAACGCTTCGATTCCGTTTGTGGCTTTAAAAATCTCAAAACCCTCGTTACTTAAATAAATATCAATCGAATTTAAAATTTCTATATCATCATCAACGACAAGCAATTTGCATATAGGCATTTATAAAAACTCCTTTTTTCGGTTTTCTATAATTTTAGCATATATAAATTATTTTCTTAAATTTATTATAATGCGGAGATATTAAATAAAAGTTATTTACATTATTAAGATTTTATTAAGAAGTCTAAATAATCACTTTCATTTTTAATCGCTTTCATTATCGTAGCAATGTATTACACAAAAAAAGAGCCTAAGAATTATCGGCTCTTTAACGGTTCAATTTTTCTGTTTTATCTATTTTCGATTTCATCTATTTTCAACTTCGTCTGTTTTCGATTTCACCTATTTTCGATTTCGTCTGTAGAAATTTTTGTAGTTTTTGATTCACCCACAAAAAACAAAGCTTCGATACTTCGCCTGCATTTCTTTTTCATGTCCGTTTGCCCGTTTGTCATGCACCAAAAATACGCCGCTCCGTTACAAATAGTATACGAAGTCATCAATAAATCTTTCGGGTTTGAAAGATTTTTAATTTCGCCGTTTTCCTGTCCTTTTTTTATAATAGAAATTTCAAGTTCAGCCATTTTTGAAAATTTCTCATCTTTCATAAACTGAAAAGTTTCTAAGTTTCTGGTTAAATTTAAAGTGAAAACCTTTTTTAAAATTTCAACGTCCATTTCAAGATAACAATCTATGAGTGTCTCCAATATGTTCCAAAACATCTCGAAGTTACTTTCAAGTGTGACGAATTTATTTAAATTTTCAACCGTGATTTCACGATTGATTTTAAAAAAAGAAGTAATCAAATCTTCTTTGGATTCAAAATAATAGTAAAAAGTATTTTTGGAAATATTGCAAACTCGGCAAAGTTCGTTTATTGTAACGGCGTCGAATCCTTTTTCTTTTATCAATGAAGTCGCTTGTTTTAAAATATTTTGTTTTGTAGAAATCTTAACCAAAGATTATCACCTCTCGAAAAATATTTTTCCGTAGCCATTATATATTATTTTCGGCATGTTGACAAGTGATTTTATAACTCATTGACATTTTTTTAGTACCGTGGTAATATAAATAATTGATTTTATGATTTTAGAATAAGGGAGGAATTTAATTTGATAAAGTTACGAAAGTATCTAAAACCTTTTTTGGTTCATATATTAATTGTTTTTTGTATTTTAGGTTCGCAGGCATTTTTAGATTTGTCATTGCCGAATTTAACGGGGCGAATCGTTGATGTCGGCATCGGGCGAAACGGGATTGAAAATTCTGTTCCCGAAATAATTTCCGATGAGCAATTTAAAATTTTAAAAAGTCTTTTAAGTGAGGAAAAAGTTTGGATTTTAAACAACAGTTATACTTTTTATGAAAAAAATTATAAATACGTTGACCCAAATTCCGCAGTGAATAAAAAATTTTCAGATGCTACGGATTATGATTTTTATCATTTAAATAATCTCTCCGCGGAAGAAACAAGCGCGCTTAACGATATTTTGCAAGAGCCTGTCGCGATTATGTATTACGCGAATAAAAATTCGGGTTTGGATAAAATGCTTACGGAAGAAAATTTCTATGATTTTTATGACAACACAAAAATATTTACGGATGAAGAAATGCAAGAATTTAAATCTCAAAGTTTTTTATATATAAGAACCGAATATTTAAAAATGGGCGCGGATATGCAAAAAATTCAAACAGATTATATTTTGGATTTGGGAAAACAAATGCTTGCGATTTCGTTGCTCAGTTTCGCGTTGGTTGTTATTTCGAGTTTGATTGTTTCGAGAATGGCGACGGGTGTCGCGAAAAGCATACGTTACGATTTATTTGAAAAAGTTATTTCTTTTTCGAGCACGGAATTTGATAAATTCTCAACTTCATCATTGATTACGCGAAGCACAAACGACATTCAGCAAGTGCAAACTCTAATCGTTATGGTGAGATTTTTATTTTTCGCTCCGATAATGGCAATCGGCGGTGCGTATATGATTTTGCAAACAAACAGAGAGATGGCAAGCATTGTTTTTATCGCTGTTTTCGTGATTATGGGGATTATCGCGATTCTTTTTAAATTCACAATGCCGAAATTTTTGAATATGCAAAAACTCAACGATAAATTAAATTTGGTATTAAGAGAGCGATTGACGGGGACAATGGTTGTTCGCGCATTTAACACGGAAAAATATGAAGATGAAAAATTCGACGGTGTAAACAAAAATTTAAGCGAAAACTTTTTGTTCATCGTGCGAGTAATGCTTTCGATGCAGCCTTTGATGATGTTTATTATGAATATGGCGGGCGTCGCGATTTTATGGTATGGCGGTGTGAATGTCGCAGGCGGAACTTTATCGACGGGCGATATTATGAAATATATTCAATACGCAACACAAATAATGTTTTCGTTTTTGATTGTTTCGATGCTGTCGATTATGATTCCGAGAGCGAATATATCCGCAAAAAGGCTTGTGGAAGTTTTGGAAACGGAAAATTCCATTATAGAGCCTAAAAATCCTAAAAAAATAAATGAAAGCGAAACGGGGCTTGTCGGAACACTTGAATTTAAAAATGTGTCTTTTACTTATTCGGAAGCGGACGAAAAAGTTTTGGATAATATAAGTTTCAAAGTGAGTAAAGGCGAAACCGTCGCGTTTATCGGAAGTACTGGAAGCGGAAAATCTACTTTAATAAATTTAATTCCTCGTTTCTACGACGTTACGGAGGGCGAAATTTTTGTTAACGGCGAAAATGTCAAAGATGTCGAAACAAAAGAATTGCGAAGAAACATCGGTTTTGTGCCGCAAAAAGCGTTTTTGTTCAGCGGAGATATTGAAAGCAATATTAAATACGGCGACAAAGAAGTTTCTGAAGATGAAATGATAAAAGCGGCGAAAATTTCGCAGGCTTACGATTTCATTACGGAAAAAGATAAAAAGTTTGAGGAAACAATTTCGCAAGGCGGCTCGAATGTTTCGGGCGGTCAGCGTCAAAGACTCGCGATAGCCCGCGCAATCGCAAAAAATCCAGATATTTTTATTTTTGACGATAGCTTTTCGGCTTTGGATTATGCGACGGATAAAAAATTGCGTCAAGAATTGAACAAAGAGCTTTCCGACAAAACAAAATTAATCGTGGCACAAAGAATTTCAACTGTGAGAGATGCGCAACAGATTATTGTTCTCGACGAAGGCAAAATCGTCGGAATGGGAACACACAAGGATTTATTGGATAATTGTTCGGTTTATAAACAGATTGCGTTATCGCAATTGTCAGAGGAGGAATTAGCCTAATGAGTAAAGAAAAAAATAATAAACCTCAAACGGGACGCGGTCCGATGGGTGCGGGCGGACAATTCAGCGGAGAAAAGCCGAAAAATTTTAAAAAGACATTCGGAAAATTATTGGACTATATAAAACCGTTTATCCCGAAAATAGTTTTGGTTATGGGATTTTCTATGTTGAGCGTGATTTTCAACGTTCTCGCGCCGACTTATTTGGGCGAGGGAATAAATATCGTTGCCGACGGATATATGGAAAAAATCAACACGGGACAAGGCGGAATAGATTTTGACGCATTAAAAAATATTGTAATTACCTTGGTTGTAATTTATCTTTTAAGCGTAATATTTTTGCTGATTAGTAATTTGCTGATTTCAAGCGTTTCGCAAAAAATTTCTTATAAACTGAGAAATCAAATTTCCGAAAAACTAAATTTATTACCGCTTAAATATTTCGATAAGAATCCTTTCGGCGATATTATGTCACGCGTTACAAACGACATCGATACAATCAGTCAAACTTTAAATCAAGGTTTATCGGAAATGATTTCCGCGATTTCCACGATTATCGGGATTTTGGTAATGATGATAAGAATAAGCCCTTTGATGACTTTGGTAAACTTATTGATTTTGCCGCTTTACGCAATAATCGTTATGATTGTTATAAAATTTTCGCAAAAATATTTCAGACAGCAACAAGAATTTCTCGGCGAAGTAAACAGTCAAGTCGAGGAAACTTTTTCGGGGCATACGGTTGTGAAATCGTTTAATAACGAAGAAAAAATATTGCAAAAATTTTCGGTGGCGAATGAAAAGTTATATAAAACAAGTTGGAAATCGCAATTTATCTCGGGCATAATGCAACCCGCTTTGGGATTCGTCGGAAATTTAGGTTATGTTTGCGTTTGCGTACTCGGCGGATATTTGGGCATCACGGGAAAAATAAAAGTCGGAAGCATAACTTCTTTTATTCAATATGTACGACGTTTTAATCAGCCGATATCCCAAATATCACAGATTTCAAACGTTTTGCAATCTACAATCGCGGCGGCGGAAAGAGTTTTCGCGCTGTTGGAAGAAGAAAACGAAATCGATAACGTTAAAAATCCCGTTTCCGCTAAAGATATAAAAGGAAATATCGAGTTTCGCAATGTGAATTTCGGATATGAAAAAGATAAAACGGTTATTAATAATTTTTCCGCATCTATCGAGCGCGGAAAAAATATCGCGATTGTCGGTCCGACGGGCGCGGGAAAAACCACAATCGTAAAATTGTTAATGCGTTTTTATGAACTTAACGGCGGCGAAATAAAAATCGACGGGCACAATATAAATGATTTTGAGCGGCGCGATTTGCGAAGTTTGTTTTCGATGGTTTTACAGGACGCATGGCTTTTTAACGGAACGATAAAAGAAAATATTCGTTACGGAAATTTAAACGCGACGGACGAAGATATTATAAACGCGTGTAAGGCGACGAATGTCCACAGACTTATAAAAACTTTGCCTGATGGTTACGATACCGTTTTAAATGAAGAAGTTTCAAATATTTCTCAAGGACAAAAACAACTTTTGACTATCGCACGGGCGATTTTAGCCGACCCCGAGATTTTAATTTTGGACGAGGCGACAAGTTCAGTCGATACGAGGACGGAAGTTTTGATACAGCAGGGCATGGCGAAACTCGCGAAAGGCAGAACGAGTTTTGTTATCGCGCACAGACTTTCCACAATACGGGATTCGGATTTGATTTTGGTTATGAAAGACGGCGATATTATTGAGCAGGGAAATCATGAGGATTTGTTGAAGTCGAAAGGTTTTTATTATGACCTTTATAATAATCAATTTGAAACTGCTTGAAATTAAGACTAAAAAATAAGATTATGAAAAATTTAAGTACAGAAAAAAGCCATGTAAAATTTAATTAACATGGCTTTTTGCATACATTTTAGTAATCAGAATCCGTTTCTATATACGTTTTAGTATTTACAAGAATCCACTCATATAAATACGGATTTGTCCACTCTGTTCCATCAGCAAAAACTAATGTTGCAACGATTATTTTATATTTATCACAGTTTCCTTGCAGGAATAAATTATCGGTATATCTTTCGACTTCCCCAACCGCCAGATTAATTGTTCCGCCAACACCACGGTCATTTATTACATAAGTAGAATATGGTGATGTGCTGATTGCGTAACCGTTGCTGTCAAACTGTAACACCCACAGGCTTGCTCTCGTTATATCTTTTTCACCAATATTTTTTAATGTAAATTTAATATCCGCTAATGATGAAAAACGATTAGTAAATTCTTTGCTTGTACTTTCGATTGATACATGAGGATTAATTTTAGCAAGAGCCGCTGAAGGAGCAAGTTCTGCCAATAGTTCTTCGTATTGCTGTACCGCAAAAGTTTCTTTCACTTCTTTTGCCCAATTATCCACAAAATGATTTTCCCATGTTTCACCGTCGGAAAACTCCATGTAAGTAACAGTCGCACATGCATATTTGCCTCTGGAGCCGTAAAAAGAAGATAGATTTTTGTCACCCGGAAGTAAATTGGCAGTATTTACCCCACCGTTTTTATAATTCTCGGTTGTTACCGAAATTCCATTGGCATCAAATTCAATATACGCTACCTTATAATTTAGAATCGTTTTTTCTGAAATATTTTCAACAATAATATTGATATATCTATCGTTTGAATAGGCGGCAACAATACGCAAATCTTGATTTTCAGAAACAGGTTCTTGTTCAATGACTGTCGGGGGTGCTTCTGTTGTAACTTCAACAACTGTCGGCTCTATCGTTGGTGCTTCTGTTGTCACAGTTTCTTCGGTTTCGCTTTGCGTGGTTGTCGGACTTAGGGTTGCAGTTGATGTTTCGGATTCAGAATTACTATTGCAAGAAGAGGTAGCGATGGCAATTGTAATAAATAAAAATAAAAATTTTTTCATAAATTCACCTCAATTAAATTTGTTGGGTGTAGAAAGAATTTCCCGAGTTTATAGAGGTACATTAAAAAAATTTTTAACTATGCGTAAAGCATAACTTTTACGAATAGAAACAATAAAAAACGCCTTTACTTCTCTAAATCGAGAATAAAAGCGTTGAAATATTTGCAATTACAAAAATATTAAAGTACTGAAATTGCGGACATTTATTAAATTTTAAATATACGTAAAAGTTATGTTTTACGAATATCATAATTGAATAGCATTTTGCTGCAACAAAAACAAACTTCCACACCGTTATACCCTATCACAATCAGCTGATATCGTAAAGTATTTTTTGCATTTCACATAATATAGTAAATGTTTTTATATTTCGTTGCAGTCAAATTCACTATGTAAGCGAAGAAAGTTATCGTTAACGTTAGTCATCTTTTTTCTTTTTGAGTAATTTCTAGCAACTCATTTTTTTATGATTTACACTACCGCCGTTTTTAATCAAGAGTATCTCCGCCAAAATAGAAATCGCGATTTCATAAGGCACACCGCTTGCAATATTCAAACCTATCGGCGTATAAATATTTTGCAAAACTTTTTCGTCATATCCCTCTTTTCGCAATTCACCGAACAGCGTCGCAACTTTTTTCTTGCTCCCTATCATACCCAAATAAGAATAATCTTTGTTTAAACAAAAACGCAGAGCCGCGTCGTCCGTGCCGTGCCCTCTTGTG
>JGI994J12354_10001789_pt1 | contig 21555 bp, 18 predicted proteins | sample IntmicLarv3ML3BL_FD_12354 | JGI IMG/M metagenome (IMG submission 12354) | reverse complement strand
ATCTCATCAATGTCCCTGAGCGTCGTTATGTACGGGAAGAGACGTCTTTCACCACATATCACATACGCTTCACCCTTTTCCTTACTCAGGTGCTGCAGCATCGATATCGTCACCAGCGGTTTCCCTTTCTTTGTGTTACCTGCGAGCTTGGACATTTTCTCTAACGTATAGAGGTCGTTGCTGTACAGGTACACGAGGTTATTGCAGTTTGAACGGATCACTTCAGAGTCCAACGGGTAGTGTGACGTTATTTGCGCTATTGTCTGGACTGCAAGGAAGAACCTTATGTTCCTGCTTCTGGCTGCGGATATCATGCTCGGGAATCCCGTTATTGTGGGAATGTTCCCGAATTCGTCAAGAACATAATTCACCCGGATCGGTAAAGTGTTCGTTTCCGTTTTACTTGCCTCGGTGATCATCTTCTCATAGATCTGCTTGATGAATATGCTGAGAAGTTTGTTGTATGTGGTCTTCTCATCAGGTATCATCAGGAACACTGCCGTCTTCTCGAAACCTATTGTCTCCAGATCGAAATCGGTACGTGACATCATCTGCGACATTGAGTCATTTGTGGAAAAGATCTGCGTGTGAGTATCGAAGATACTTGATATGCATGATCTTGTCGTGTCCGCTGTGAGGTGAGCGATACCTGAAAGATTCGAGTACTCCGTCTGAGAGGAGTTCCTTATCTTGTTCAGGTATTCTTTGATATCACTGAGGTCACCGTTCAACGATTCTGTCTTGAGTCTGCATACACTTTTCATGTTCACTTCTTCCGGACTGGCACTGTTGCGGAATACCATTTCTGTGAACCCGTTGAGCGTGTTCCTTGCGCTGAGATCCCAGTACGGGTCTGCGCTGCTTATCGGTATGATATTCGCTGCGAGGTCTGCCATCATCTCTCTTCCGAGATCCCTTGTCTTGGGGTCTTGGTAATACATGTACGGCAGGTCCAGAGGATTCCAGCAGTTGCCTGATTGGGGATCTCTGAAGTTTAATACGACGGTCTTGTATCCATTCGCTCTCAGCGTCTCGGCAAGCCTGTCGTACAGCTCTCCTTTCGTGTCCGTGGTGATGAAGGATTCTCCCGTTATCACAAGATTGTGTAACGTCGGAAGTATGCACAGTCTCGTCTTCTTCGACCCCGTAGAACCGAAGATAAGTGTGTGTACGTCCCTNTCCTCAACNCCTGCAAATTGGCCGTCGTAGTACATCGGCATCCCTCCGGAATTCTTCATCTGGGAGCCTATGTCTAGGTCGAGTCTGTTGAACGATCCTCTGTATACGTCGTCGTCCTCCCATCTGACGTACTTGCAGTCCTTATACAGCTTGCCGTCCGATTGTTTCTTTTCCTCTTTGTGCTTCAGTTTTTCAAGATCCTCTTTGCTGTACGTCTTGAACTTTGTTGTCATTTTTTCCGGAAACATAAGCTCACCCGTACATTGTGTTCTGGACTTCCGTCTTCAACTTCGATTCCGGAATGAGTTCTTTGATGTACCTTTTCATTGCTTCGAAACCCATCTTCACGTGTCTCTTGAAGGTCTTGAATGAAACGACGTCGTACTCATTCACGCACAGTGAACTTCTGTAGCACACATACTTCTCACCGGATCCGTTCGGATCTGTTTCGAAACATCCTGTGTTTATCTTGTCATTCACTTTCGCAATGCTGTTCAGCATGCTTGCCAGTTCATTGTCGTTCACTGTCACTGTCGTGCCTGTAGTGAACACGACCGTGTTGTCTACCACGTTCGTGATCTGTACCATCTTCGTTCCGTCTTCTTCTTTCTCTACGATGATCGCTTTGTTGTCATCGTCGTATGCCGGTTCGTAACCGGCTCTTTCATAGTTCTTTTTTGTCCATTTGTGTATCTCTGACATCTTCCTCCCTTCTTTCATCTGAACATTACGTCCTTTGAACCCTTGTCATCGAATGCGTATTCCTCGCGCAGCACGTTCTGAAGTTTTCCGCCGTATCTGCTGAATGCATTCACACCTGCCATCACGTGCGTGTGGAACGTCGCCATGGAGACGCGGTCCTTTCCGCTCAGCAGTATTGTGGATCTGAACATTATCTGACGTTTCTCATCTGAGATGTCAAAGCTGCCCAGCAGTATTTCGTGATTAGATTCTGCTATCTTCTGTTTGATTGAACTCATGAGCTCTTCCGGTACCTTTTCCGGCATCACTGTCATGAAGTGAAGGTTCTCGTTCCCTAAGTAAGCTGTTTGTATCAATGTTGTTTCTACTTCTTTCACTCCGAGGTGGAGTGCGACGCGCCCCGTATTTTCGTCGATCAATGGTTCTATATCCATTAAACGATACATTGATTGGACGTCTCTTATGTCGGCAATCTTTTGTCCCATATATCTCTCCAATAAATAGGGCAGAAATTTTCACAACAACGAATGGTAAATCTAGTGTCGACTACACTAGGTAATGGAGGGCCAGCACCCAGAAAATCCCTTCCAAATGATGAGCAGTGCATCGATATATTTGAACCTATTCATGGATATATCATATGTCCGTCGTACGCTCTTTCGAGGGTCATATTATAATTAAAAATAAGGCCTGCTATACGACAAATGACGACGTTAAAAATGACCAGAAATGAGTCGTTAACCCTGGCAGTAAGATCGCAGAATAGACAAAAACAGGGTCATTTGCGGCAAGGGAGATAATGTGCAAGATCGTGAATATCATAAAAATACGAATGATTGTGAAAAATAATGGAGCCAATGGAGGGAATCGAACCCCCGGCCGGCTGATTACGAATCAGCCGCTCTACCTCTGAGCCACATTGGCGATGTTCATCGTGATTGTGAACAATCATATAAATCCTATTGTTTGAACATGGCCTTGAATACCAACGAATCCTTCTCTAAAAGAGGGGATTCCGATATGAATGTGCAGTCTCTTTTCTCATTCTTCAGGATATCCGCAAGTAAGGACATGTCAGGTTCTTTGGATTCCAACGGTAAGTGGGATATTTCCCCTTTCTCGCTGTACTTTATGCACGAAATATGGAAATGAGGTCGTTCGGCGGCAAGCGGTAAGAATTCTTGCAGCATTTCCTGCATATCGTCCCTGGTTTTCAGCCGTCCGTTCCCGCGTGCATGTATGTGCGAAACGTCAAGGACAGGATGAACATTTTCAACGTTATCCATTACTTTTGAGATCTCTTTGAGAGTTCCCCATGTTGCAACCTTGCCCATGGTCTCCACTCCTAAAATTACGTCTTTGATTCCGAGATCGTCCATCATCTCCTTGCATTTGATCAATCCGATGATGACGTTCTCTGTCGCCTTATCAGGAGTCTTTCCGTATGAGGCTGCATGTATCGCTATGGAATATGCACCTATCGCATCGGCAGCTTTTACAGTGTCCATGATATGACCCAGACTCTTCTCTCTTGTTTCGTCTGAATCAGAATTGAGACTGACAAAATACGGTGCGTGTGCCGTTAACGTAATGCTCCTTTCCTTTGCCAGTGAGTTTATTTCCGCAAGCTTTTCTTGGGTCGTTCTGACACCGCGTACGTATTCGATCTCCAACGCATTTAATCCGAGTTCGTGTATCTTGTCCATTGCGTCCTTGGGGCCTTTGCTCCCTTCCGGATATCCTGCCGGGCCGAAGTGCATACTTCCTGATGGTCAATTGAATATTTTTGATGTTCGGAGAGACCTTGTTTATATTATCTGCGCATTTTCCGAATGATGATCGAACTTGACGTCTCGCTTGACCATACGCTGGGTTGTGGACAGGCACACCGATGGTTCAAAAAGGACGGAAAGTGGGAAGGCGTCATTGACAGGAAAATAGTTATTCTTGAACAGAAAGAGAACGGATTCGAGTGTTCCGGGATCGACAGGAACAGGATCTTAGAATATTTCCGATCTGATGACGATGTTCCGTTCATTTATTCTGAAATCTCAAAGGACGAAAGGGTTGCTTCGCTTGTCAGGAAATTCCATGGTCTCCGTATACTGAAACAGGAGCCGTGGGAATGCACCGCATCGTATCTTCTGGCAACCAACGCCAACGTAAAACGTATCGGAACGATGATCGACTCGGTATGCAGGGAATTCGGTGACGATCTCGGCGGACGGCATTCGTTCCCGGATCCGGAGGATATTCTGAGATGTCCGGATAACGTATGCAAATGCAAATTGGGTTTCCGTGATAAACGTTTAGTATGGCTGGCCGCCAAGGTAGCTGATAACGAACTTGATCTTCAGGACCTGAAGAAGGCAAGTTACGAAGAATGTATCGAAACGCTGAAGGAAGTGAACGGTATCGGCGATAAGGTCGCGGACTGCATTGCGTTGTTCGCATACGGTCATCTTAACGCCGTACCAATAGACGCACGCATCAAGAAACGGCTTCTTGAGTATGGTATCAGCGGAAGCTACAGTAAAATGTCATCTGCCGCACGGGAACGTTTTGGACGATTTGCAGGTTATGCGCAACAATTCCTTTATCACGGAAGCATCTGAGTGTTCGGACCGCACGCGCATGCCGGTGCTTCGCCGCCGGTCTGCTTCTCGTATATTTCCTTGAGAAGACCCATTCCTTTGACCACTCTGCACATTACGCACACCTCATCGGCGAACGCGCCTGTGCCGTTTGCGATCCTTTCCGCGCTTTCCCTTATCGCGTTGACGTATACCTGTTTGTTTGGGCTTTCCTCGATCTGAAGATTCTCTCCTCTCTTTTTCTTGAGGTATTGAGAAATAGCTGCTCCGGTAACACCGAATCGTTTTGCGACCTCTGTCTGAGACATATTGTGTGAATCTACCAACTCACGTGCAATATCTTTTCGTATGGCAGGGAGGACGTACCAAACGACCAGTTCGCAGGGAATCTTCATACCTGTTAATTATTGTTAATGAGTATTTAAGAATATGCTATGAAAAAGCACCCTTACTATCCTTTTCGACATCTCCTTTTCTCCTTTTCATGGCAATAGTAACATAAGAATGCAGAAAAATGATAGTATACTATACAAAGTCCATCAAAATCAAGTTTTTTGTCAGTATACTATACAAAGTCTGTCAAAGTCTTGTTTTGACTACAACGGAATAAAGAACGTGAACATCATTGACTGGTTATTGGAATGGAAGTGAACCCAAATGAGAGATGTCTATATCGGCAGTGTCAGGTCGGGGTTTTGATTTTGCACGGATGGGGATCCGAATGGTTATTCTCCCCGTTCCCTGAGCGAATGGAAATACAGTTCCGATCTTTTCTTTGACATTGTTCGTGCAGTAACGGATGGATCGCCGAATGCAAAACAGACCGACTGGGGTGCTTCGTGATGAAAATGAGCAAAGACGAACTTATCGCATATCTCGGTCAGGAAAAGTATACGGGATCGACGTTCTCCTCTGACGTAAGATGTCTGCTGAATTTTGCAAAGGGATTACCGGATGGCGAATATCTGCTCACTGCGTTGGAGTCTCCGACCATGGAATACTGAATCACATCGTTCCCGGATTGGTCTTCAAATAGAATTCCGAAACATCCCAATCGTCTTCCGGTTCCTCTATTCTCACGCCCAATTGAGCAGCGGTCTCGCGGATGAATCTCATTACCTCTTTGGATCCCTTTACGTCTTCGATCTTCGCTCCGGATGCTGTTAATTTCCCTTTGAACGCGCCGATCATCTTCGTTCCGTTGAAAATGATGTTCTCAGTTCCGAATTCCCTCTTGATCACGTCCCTGAAGTACACGTGAAGATTGTCTTGGGTATTCAGAAGCAGCATTTCCGTTACCGGTTCTATTGTTTTATGAACGTCTTCCTTCAGCATCCAGCATACCGTCGGATCGTCCTTCTTTAAGAATCCCTGCACCAAAAATCCATCATCCACGAACTCGGCAAGCATCTTCCTTGCCACTGCCATACGCAGTCCGAAGAAGTATGCCATCTGCTCCGCAGTGAACATCCCAAATTCAGAGAAGCCCATTTTAACGACCTCCTTCATCGACTCGTACTGATCCAATTTCACTTCTTTGATCGTTCCGTACTTCGATTTCGCGTCCATGTATATCACTGAATCATGGAACAATCCGTTCATCAGTTCTACCGTCCGTTCTTCAGACATTGGTGATGCTTGTATCAATTCCCTTCTGGAAATGGGCTGACGTTCCTTGATCATTTTTTCAATTATCTTCGCGTCCCCTTCCACTGTTGGTTTCTTGGCCGCTCTGTAAAGTGTTGCGAACTTCTCCGTGGTGTATCCTCTGTATCCCGTTACGAGATTCATTGTGTACAGCCCTCTTTCCGCCTGCTTCTTCATTGTTGTCTTTTCCGCTACTCTGGTAAGCAGTTCAGCATCCGTTCGCACATAACCTCGATCTTCGATCGCTTCTTGTACCGTTCTGTATCTTTCCGATCTCACTGCGTGCTGTTTTCTGAACACGTAACTCATGATCTGATCTTCATCGAACGTCACCGGAACAAAATTCCCTTTTGCGTAGAAGCCGTTGATGAAATGATAATCATTCTTTTTCAGTATCTCAACAACGTCGTCGTCCAATTCCGCCGCGTCTGTTCCCAATATCTCACGTATACGTACGAGGTCTTTACGATTCATCTTGAAGAACCTCATCAGATCGTCCACTGCTTTCAGGACGTCTTCCAGCATATCCGGGGAATTCATGTCCACCGATCGTATCTCAACGCATCCTGACATCTCCCATATCTCAAGCGCCCCGACCATCCTTTCCGCTTTCATTATCGGATATATCCAACGGTCGCCGTACCTCGCGGATATCTCCGCCCATTTTGATGCCAGGGAAGGATCGAACAGTGACAGTATGCGAAGGTTGTCCGGAACGTTCGAGAACTCCGACATCTTCTTTATCTCATCGGGCATTATGAACATCTGGGTCTGTCCGTCCCCTACCAGGATCGATTCAGCGCCGACGGCGTTCGCAAGCATCACTGCGTCTTCGGGGGATATCCCTAACTGATGCCGCAGCCCCATTGCCGGGATCGGGCCGTAAGCGCGTATCGTCTGTTCTGCAAGTACGAGCAGTGCATCATCTCCCGGAGGGTTGGGGTGATAGATCTGATAGATGTTCTCTGATCCCATGTGCTCCCTTTCGTCGTACGCACGTATCACTTTCAGAGCACGGTCCAGTCTCATGACCGATTCCTTCAATTGCTCTTTGTCGGCTTCCAATGCCGCATATATCTGACGTCCTGTGGTCTTTCCCGAGGATCCTATGAACTTCAGCACCGTCTCGTCCAACGGCATCAGCGGTTCGTTCCTTAGCGATGCGTAACGGTCACCGTCCTCGGATAACACGAATCTTACACGGCCGCGGACGAAACGTCCGAGAAGGATACGACCCGACGAACGTAATTCTGACCATTCCTCAGAACTGAAGTTCTCTACACGGTTAAAGACATCAAGAACGCTTCCGGCCATTCCGTAGAATTTGAAGAATTCTTCAATTGATCTGAAATTCCTGCCTTTGAACTGCCTGTACCTTTCCGCTGTGATGTGATCGTACACATTACTTTTGTTCGCACGCAGACGCATGTGGTCCACTTTCTTCATGTACTGGTCATTCTCTGATATCAGGAACCTTCCCCGTGACGCTTCGCCGTCGCTTACCAATGCTTCCAGCGATACTTTCATCTCGTTCTCCGGGATCGATAACGCGTACGCAACCTCCTGGACGGTCGCGGGCGCGAAGCACTCCAGATGCCTTAACGCAATACGGTCCATGGACATCTGTTTCTCGGGAAGATCCATGGTGAACGGGGAAAATGACCATTTCGTGTTGGAAATGTCTGTTCTTGTGATGACGTACATGGATTCAAGTTTCCTCAATGATCTGAATACCGTGTCCTCGGTCAATTCCGTTCTTTCGGCAATTTCTGACAACGTTACTTTGTCCTTGATCGTCTCAAGCACTTTCCGATCCTGTTCGTTCAGTTCCCTCTCCTTTCCGGTCGCTGACGCATAATACGGTATTTCCTCGGTAAGCATGATNTGCGGATCGTCAAGGAATACTGTTCCCACTCTTCCTTCCTTCAGAAGTTCGCGGCACCACTGGTCTATTGTCTTTCGGTCTGCGTCTGCATAAGTGTAAACATTACGTCCGCGCTCCCTGAACGCCTGCAGCGGACCTGATTGTCTCAGTGATCTGATTATGTCTTCCTTCTCAGTGATGCGGATCGTCTTTCCCAAGAAATAGGGAATTATCTGGTCCTCTTCGAATTCGAACTCCTTCACAGAGTCGCCCATCGCCCTGTATAGGACCTTACGATGCAGTTCCCTGAGCAAAGCGGAACGGTCCTCCATCAGCACTATATCTGAAAATCCTGAAAGTATCACGTTGTGCGCGAACGGCGACGGGGTTCCCGAATATTGAACGGTATCCACTTTCATTTCCCCGTTCCCGATCATGTCCAGGACGACACGGGCGTTCTTGATGTCCATATCATCTTCCAGAACTTCACGATATGTTTCCTCAATGACCGGTACGTTATCCATACTTCCCAACGTATCCAGTAAGTAAGCGGAACGGATCTGCTGCCTGTTCACGGAAACCGGGCGGCCCATATAATTCCTGAGGATCATGAAACTCCTCGTCGCAGTGTGTCTGAACCTCAATTTGAATATTTCAGAGTCACGTACCGCTTTCCTGAGAATGGATTCCAGGTCCTTTGATGTCAGGAGTTTCGGTATCATTTCTACGTCTATCTTCCTGGAGGTCCCGATCATGAAACTATCATCCGACATCGTTATTGATACGTTACACCCGATCAGATTGGATATCCTGTAAGCATATCCTCTTGACAATGCATCGTTGACCCTGCGTCCGAACGGGAAATGGAATATCAGTTTCTGATTCCCGGTCGGGTCGATGTATTCCTCCACCGCCAGTACTTTGTCGTCCGGGATCATTCCGGCGACTGCTTTCTGTTCCCTGAAGTATGACAATATCGACCTCGCAGAACCGCTGTCCATACCGAAGTCCTTTGATAATTCTTTCATAAGTTCCTTCTCGTCACCCTCAAGACGCTCTGACATCTCTCCTCTGAACTTCGCAACATCCATTGAAAGATCGAATGACCTCGGCAACATCTCCCCTGCCCATGAGGGCACGGTCGGCTTCCTTCCTGATGCTTCTTTCACATGCGCCGTCATTCCTTTGGAACGGACGAACTCGAAGGATCTTCCGCCGAGAACGAAGACATCCCTCGGTGCGAGCCTTTCGACGAACTTCTCTGACAGTTCACCGGCAATGGAGCCGTGATTCGTTAATACTCGGTAGTTAGCTTCTTCCGGTATCGTTCCCAGGTTCATGAAGTATATCATCCTGGAACCTTTCTTCCTTCCGAATTGGTTCTCTTCCACGTCATACCACAGTTTCGAATAGACGCCTTCGTACTCGTCCTTGCTTCCGAGATATTTCAGAACGCTCAGGAACTTCTCCTTGGGAAGGTTGCGGTAACAGTACGATCCTCTGACAAGGCCGTAGGCTTCATCCACATCCCATCTTTTGTCCAGGCTCATTCCCACAAGGGTTTGAGCAAGAACGTCCAAACAGTCCTCCGGGATCCCCACACGATCTATGTCACTGCGGTGTGCGGCCCTGCACATGACCGCACATTCCACAAGATCGTCCGGATCGAACACCAATAATCTTCCCTTAGCTATCTTTCCCATGCTGTGGCCGCTTCTTCCGATCCTTTGCAGCCCCTTTGCAACTGACTTCGGAGAACCTATCTGGCACACCAGGTCCACTGATCCTATGTCGATGCCCAATTCCAGGGATGTGGAACATACCACACAGCGTATCTCCCCTCTCTTCAAACGTTCTTCAACATCCAAACGTATCTCTTTCCCGAGGGAGCTGTGATGCACCTCGATACTTTCGAGTCCTCTTTCCTTCAGCTTGTAAACAACGCTCTCCGCACCGGAACGGGTGTTCGTGAACACTAACGTCGTATCATGTGCGTCTATCAGCTCTTTCAGCTGATCGTACATCATTGCGTTCACGATGTCGCTGGAGAACGCCGTCATATCATCCGTCGGGCATATGACCTGAAGATCAAGGACCTTCTTCGATGACGATTCCACTAACGTTACGTCACGTGTTTCACCGTTCTCGTCTGTTCCCACAAGATATCCCGCAATGGCCTCTATCGGCGCCAATGTCGCTGATAATCCTATCCTCGTGAATTCATTCTCGCAGTGTTCCCTCAGTCTTTCCAGCGTCAGTGAGAGTAACGCACCGCGTTTGGAGTCGCACATATCGTGTATCTCATCGAGGATCAGCCATTCTATATTGCTCAGTCTTTCCCTGAACTTCGGTGCAGCGAGAACCAACGCCAATGATTCCGGCGTTGTTATAAGGATGTGCGGAGGTTTCCGTACCATCTTCTGCCGTTCGTACTGTGACGTATCGCCGGAACGTACTGCGACACGTATCTTCGGCTCTGCCATTCCGTGTGCTTTCGCCACTTCCTTCATTTCATCCAAGGGGGTGTTGAGGTTGCGGTTGACGTCATTCGCCAGAGCTTTCAGCGGCGATATGTAGATGCAATATATTCGATCTTCCAGAGTTCCTTCCGAAGCATATTTTGTAAGCTCGTTGAGTATCGATGTAAAAGCGGTCAGAGTCTTCCCGGAGCCTGTTGGAGAGGATACGAGAACGTTCTTACGGTCATGGATCACCGGGATCGCTTTCGCCTGCGGTTCCGTCAATCCGGTGAAACGTTCACTGAACCATGTTGAGATGAGCGGTTCCATCATCCCCATCACCTCCTCTCTGGTGTATTCTCTGTCTGCTCTATGCAACTTCTTCCCTCTGAATTTGTTTATGAACTGTTTACGTAAACAACAGGGTTTAATCAACTTTGCTATTAACACCAAAGTAATATATCTCTGCGAACTCATCCTCCACTCGTGAAAAAGGCGTTCGTATCCGTTTTGACCATCGCGTTGGTCATTACATTATTACCATTGTTCTCAACGAACGTCAGTGCTGCGGATGTGACGATAAACGGAACCATCATGGACGGGGACGGGGGCCCCTTGGGCGGGGTGGAGGTCAGTGCGGAACCCGTGACCGGTGCTGCTGTCACGACCGTATCGAACGCGACCACCGGAAAGTTCACTTTGACCCTTACGACGACCGGGACATTCACATTCAGTTTCACGAAAGCGGGATTCGGATTGAAATCCTCCTTCGGTGTTCTGAACGATGACAGGGAATTGACGATCGCCGGAACAGAGGGGTCGATCACACTGAACATCATTATGGGCGCCGCATACGGCGGTATCACCGGTTTCGTGAAGAACACCAACGGAGATGGGCTCGGAGACGCAACGGTACAGGTCATGAACGGCGGCAAGGTGGTGAATCACACCACCACGGACGGGAGCGGATTCTACTCCTTCGATAAGGACGATGTCAGTGACAGGATCCTCATCGGGACCTACAGCGTACGTGTGATGCGTTCCGATCACGAGGAACAGACGATAAAGGACGTAGAAGTAACAGAAGGCGTGAACACCTCTGTTGACTTCGTTCTTGAGAGCAGGGAAGACGCGTACCTATTCGGTCTGGACCTTCCGCATTCGCTGATGATCGGCGGATTCGTGATCGGACTGATCTTACTGATCGGCGCCTCAGTACACCGTAGACGTCTCGGAGAAAAGCTTCTCGGACAGGACGAAGAAGGATCGGAACAGGACGAAGAGGACTCACAGGACGAGTGATCTTCTCACATTCTCGTAAAGGCTGTTGCCGTTACTGTCCATTGCCACGATCAGCGGTCCCAGATTGTTTGCGTTCATCAGCCACATCGCCTCGGCCATTCCGAGATCTTCCCATTCTACGCCGGTGACAACGAGTCCCTCGGCAAGAGATACCGCGGCACCTCCTGTGGCCGCTAAGTAAACGCATCCGACCTCTTTCATCGCGTCACATACTTCTTGGGACATCCCGCCTTTTCCGATTATGGCCTTTACTTTGAATTTCCTTATGAACTCCGGGGTCACGGAATTCATCCTTGCGCTTGTGGTCGGCCCCGCTGCGATCACTTCGTGATCCTCGGAAATTATCGGACCGCAATGGAAGACGGTTGCGTTGATTATGTTCTTTGCCGCTTTGTCGTCGGGACCCATCGCACGCAAGTGCATCTTATCCCTTCCGGTTATGATCTTCCCTGTCAACGAGACAGTCTCACCGAGTTTCAATTTACGAACGTCCTTTTCCGATAACGGTGAACGGATGATCATTTGAATCCTTCCTGTGAGTATTCGGGAACGCCGTTCCTTATCCTGACGGACGCGCGTCTGGATGCCCAGCAACTGATGTTCACTGCCACCGGAAGGCTGGCAGTGTGGCAATAGGCCATTTTCACTCTCACTGCAAGAACAGTGGTATCGCCGCCCAATCCCATGGGACCGAGACCGCTTACGTTCAGTCTTGTGAACAATTCCTCTTCGATCTTCCTTGTTTCCCGGTCTTTGTGCTTATCGATCGGTTCCAGCAGCGCTTCCTTGGCCATCTGTACGCACATATCTGCGGTGCCGCCGATACCTACGCCGACCACTGTCGGCGGGCAGGGCCTTCCGCCTGCTTCCAGTACTGCGGAGACGATCGCATCCTTTACTCCGTTCTCACCTGCGGACGGGTCCAGCATCATCAACTTGGTCATGTTCTCAGACCCTGCTCCTTTCGGAACGACGGAGATCTCAAGGAAATCATCATCCGTCGGGTGGTAATGGATGACCGGCATCCCGTCACCTAAGTTGTCATCATGATTCTTCCTCGTAAGCGGATGGACGGTGTTGGGCCTCAGCGGAATTATCTTTGTAGCCTTCTCGACACCTTTTGCTATATGCTTTTCGATGCCTTTGGGTATATTCCCGGAAACGTAGAATATCGGAATTCCCGTATCCTGGCACATCGGTCTTCCGATGTATTCCGCTTTCTTGACATTGTCCATTATACTTCCCAGCTGCGTGTACGCAGTGGGATTCGTCTCCCATCCCGCGGCGGCCTCCAGAGACCATCCTATGTCCTTCGGCAGCTTCGTGTTCGCCAGACGCAGTATGTTGACAATGGTGTCATCCAACGGTTCCTGGAGTTTGATCATAGTAACGTGAAGCACATGGATGACAAAAAGGATTTGGTCTGTCCATTCCGATGTGTAACGGTCCGGCGACGGTTCACGAAAGATTCAAAAAAAAAAAAAAAACTTTTTACCGACTTTTTCCTTCCACAACCGAAACTTACATAGCTTTATATCATTGAAATGGTCTGTAGGACCATGGACGGCATCGATCGAGAACTTTACATGAACAAAGTATCAGGCCTCATAGGCAACCGTAACGCAAAGGTCATAACGGGGATCCGGAGATGCGGAAAGTCCACATTCATGCTTGGATTGTCGGAAAAGATCGGTTCAGATGATGTCAACAAGATATACATCGACATGGAACTGTGGGATAACAGACATCTGAACGATCCTGACAAGTTATACAGAACTATCAAAGAGAATATCGTTCCTGGAAAGAAGAACGCGTTGTTCCTTGATGAGATACAAGACGTAAAGGAATGGGAATCTGTGGTACGTTCACTGATCAACGAGAACCTGTGCGACATATACATCACGGGCTCCAATTCCCGATTATTGTCGTCAGAATACGCAACATACCTCAGCGGAAGACTGAATATGATCGAAATGTATCCTTTATCATTCCGCGAATGTATAAAGTTCAGCGAGACCTACAACATCGGGACCGATCCTGAGAAACTGTTACTGAGGTTCCTGAAATTCGGCGGATTCCCGATCCTTTGGCGTACAGACTACGACGAACGCACAGCATATTCAATACTTCAGGATGTTATTTCCACTGTCGTGGTAAAGGATATCGTCTCTAGGCACGGTATCAAGAACCATGGCCTTTTGGATTATATGTTCAGATTCGTTTGCGGCAGCCTGGGAAAGTACACATCACTGAACAATATGTACAACTCACTGAACGCCGAAGACAGAAGCGTATCCAGAGATACGGTCTATGCGTACGCGGATCATCTTGAATCTTCGTATCTCATACAGAAGGCCAATGTTTACGACATAAAGGGAAAGAAGGTCCTTTCCTCGAAATACAAGTATTTCCTTACAGACCTGGGGCTGAAACATGCGGCTTTGGGATACAGAGCTGAAGATGTTCCGGGTCACATGGAGAATGTGTTATACTGCGACCTGAGGAGCAGAGGATATAAGGTCTGGATAGGAGAGAACAACGGGAAGGAGATCGATCTGGTCGCGGAAATGTCCGGCAGGAAGGTCTACGTGCAGTCAGCATTCCGTTTCTCATCCGAAAAGGTCATCGAAAGGGAATTCGGAAATCTCAGGGGAATAGATGATAATCATCCGAAATACGTTGTTACGATGGATGACAGTACATTCCACGGGGATACAGACGGAATAATATCATGCGGTCTGACGGACTTCCTGATGAAGGATGAGTTATAACATCAAGTAAATGATGTCATCAACGATCACAACCGTCACCGTCTCGCCAGCCTCAAAGTTCTCCGGAATACGGATCTCCACGGTAGAATAGTTCCTCGGATCGAGTATCTGTATCTCGTTCCCTGCTGTACTGATAACGGTTGCTTCCCTGAGGTCCTTCGATGTTGCCGCGACCCTCATGCTCTTCAGATCGTTCTTTCTGATGGTCGTTTCCCTGTAATTCTCCAGATCGAGGAGTTTCCCGCCGTTCTTCCCCAGCCAGGTCAGTTTGTAGATCCTGCCGTTGAATGATACAACGTCGCCGACACCATATTCAGGAAGACGCACCAGATACGTCAAACGGTACATGTCCAGTCCGTCTGACGTTTTCCCGACAAGTTTTGACGATTCTTTGAACTCACCGCCGTATGAATCCTCTATATCCCGCGCCAAACTCTTCCCTAATGATATCGACGACAACAGAAGATCGACGCCGCCGGATACTTCCTCCACTTTGGTTATGAACAGCTGACGGTTGTTCTTGCTCATGTTCTCTACGCTCTGCGTTATCCTTCGCGTACTATCTCGTCCCTCACGCTTTCTTCAAGCTCCTTGGAACTGCTTCTGATCTGCAACGTCGATTCGTAATAGTTCCCCAGTTGCCGAGAACATCTTTTGCATACTGTGTTCTTTACCCTGACCACAGAGCTGCATTGTGTTCTTGTACTCACTTCGTCAATGTTCGCGATTATTTCACCGAACACTGAGAAATTCCTCGGATCGAGTTCGGAAGAATTCAACGCAACATCACTTATGACCGCTTCGGGGATCCGGACCATTGTGTCCTCCGCTGCCATTTCGACGGCTTCGTCCATCGGCATGGTCAGCCACTTCCCGCGCAGGAAGAATTCTTCACAGTTGGTGCATCTTTCAAGGTCAACGCGTTCCGCCAACGCAACGATCTGCCTTCCGTCAAGGAAACAGGAGATGCACATTCCCCTTATCGTGTTCCTGTCATCCTTACCGCACTTGACACAGAACATATTCACATTCTCACTGTTTGCGCATGCTCAATGCCTTCGATGCTTATCGTTTCATGGACAAGACCCAGATTCTTCGCTGCTGCTATCGTTCTCGGGCCTACCAAGTTCATCGATGTTGCGCGAAGCATCATCCCTTTCAATTCTGATTCATCAACGATCTCGGAGCAGTAGAACAGTTTTGATACTGTCAGTTTCGCCTTTCCTTCACGGAACGTTTTCCCGATCAGCTCTTCGTCACATGCTGCGAGGATCATCTCAGTATCACGGATGTGGAAACGTACTGCTATCATTACAATTCCACCACCAATTTGTATAATCCGAATGACGGACAGTACAGATCGTTCGATTCTTTCATTTTTTCCACCGCATCACGTGCGGCATCCGCATCTATTCCTTCATCCGCAGCGTACTGGATCACTTCGTCCATCATCAGCCCTTCGATCCCGAACACTCCGAATATGTCACGGATCTGTGAGATCACGTTCCTTGCCTTCTTGGATGTTCCTGATGTTATCGTATCGATATCCCATACGCCTTCCGTGTTTCCGATGATCTTATCAAGATAATATTTCACAAGACGGATCGCCCTCTCTGCATCCTCAACCTCAACGATCGGAGAAAGTCTCGTTCTCGCGGATGCTTCGGAAAGACGTACGTACGCTTCAAGCTGTCTTGCGGTTATCGGTACCGGGGAATTCTTACCGCCTCTTCCTCTTGTCTCAAGGTAGCTGTCCTGTATCTTGGCGGTTGCTTCATCGGAAAGTACGGGAACGATACGTTTCGAGTATGCAACGTACTTCCTGAGAACATCGATCTCATAGATCGGCTTGATGTCGCTCGTCTCGGAAAGGATCCTTTCGGAGTCGTTATCCTTTCCTTTATTTTCCTTCCTGCGTACCTGACCTCTTCTGTGCGCTTTCAGTATGTGCTGCGTGATGTTCCTGTCCCTTGTCGCATCGGGTTCATCTGTCAGCACGAATATCATATCAAAACGTGATAACAGTGCCGGAGGAAGATCTATCTGATTCGCACGTTCCGCCACTCCTTCGAATCTCCCGTGTTTCGGGTTTGCTGCGGCCAGCATTGAACATCTGCATTGCAGCGTCGCAGAGATCCCTGCTTTGGCCACGCTGATCTTCTGCGACTCCATCGCTTCGTGCAGGGACGAACGGTCCTGCGTGCTCATCTTATCCAATTCGTCCACGCAAGCCAATCCCTTATCCGCAAGGACCAGCGCACCTGCTTCCAACGTCCAGCGTCCGTCTCCGAAATCGTCTTTGACCGCTGCGGCGGTATTGTGCACCACAAATCCGTTCCCTAAGAACGAGTGTGCCGGATCCACCGTAAGATCATAAACGAATTCCGGAAGGTCTTCCGTGAGATATCTGACAGACTTGACGGCAGTGAACTTCATCCTTCTCGGTGAGTCGAAACAGGTTGCGACCATTCCGCCCTCTTTTATCTCATTTGCTTCAACCCAGTCGAATACAGAACCTGCAAAGGCCATGATCTTCGTTTCCGGCGTCAGAACGAGTCTGTCATCCTTGACCGTTATTATCTCGATCAGCTTTTCCGGTGTCTTGATCTTCCATACGTACGTCACGGGAAGAACACGGAACATCCCTTCCTTCGCCATCGATATCGTCTGTTCTCCCTCGATGCTCTGTCTCCATATCCCCGGCCTGTACTCTTCCGGTTCTGTCATGTATCGATCAACGAGTTCCTCGATCCTCGTATCTCCGGATTCCAGATTCAGTATCGTATCGCCGTGGACGCAGAGACCCGCGGCACTTGCTGATTTTCCTGATGCGTATATCCCTCTGGGGGCAAGCATTCCCATGTACCTCAGTAACTGCGACTTAGCAACACCGGGATCTCCCACCAGCAGGATGTGCATATCCCCTCTGATCGAGGTACCGTCATCCATCTCCTTGTGGGAACCGCCGAACAGCTGTAATGCGATCGCTTCCTTCTCTGTCTCGAGACCATAGATCGTTGGTGATATGGAATGAATGATATTATGGAAAAGATCCGGGTCCCTGGACATCTCCAGCATCTTCACTTCATCTTCCTCGGTTATTTGGATCTCATCGTATTCGTGCTGTTCGAATTCTATCGAAACGACATCCATGTGTATCTCGAATATCGTCGACCGGTCGCGGTCGTTCTTCGGCAATGATCTTACTATACCGTTCAGCACCAGACGGTTTCCCGGTGTGATTATTCCTGATATGTCGTCCTCAAGGAACCCCGACAATCTTTCAGGTTGGGCACCGCCTCTCAGTCCTTCCGGATTCTCTTGTATCTCTACTTTTTGAGTATCGATGTATATCGATCTCGTATCATCTAAAATGAAACGTGTTGCGGTCTTGTTGCAGCTTCCTTCCACGTTACTGCACATCATCGGTTCCCGAAGCGATGTTCCGGATTGTTCCTCCCACATCTCAGTGCTGCATCTGGCACAGCGGAAAAGAGCGTGTGTCATTCTCGGTTTGACCGTTGTCGCTTTCCTTACAAGACCTTCAACGGCGACGAACTTTCCCAAATGTTTCGCTCTCAGCTGTCTTATCTCAACCCTCGCGTCCCTCGGAAGGTCCGTAATTCGAAGGTTGACAGAGAACGTGGGATCCCAGCCGGGGGGCATCATGTCCTTGATGACCTTGCGGCCGATGCTCAGCGATTTGTCCGGATGGTCCAAGATGAACATTGCAAGATCCGTGCTGTAAGCGTCTATGTCATTGTATGATACGAACAGACTCCTTTTTTCCGGATATGTATCGGCGATCTCCTTCCTCTTCAGGATGTATTCCTTACGGTCGAATATCTCTTCCCAGCCTGCCTCGATCTCGTTGTCTTGGAAGTAAACCGCCATGTCATCACCATAATATCGTACTGAGGTCCTTGCTCCTGCACTCGTCGTCCACCCACCAGATCCATCCGCCTTTCTCTACGGACACTTCTCCTTTGATGAGGTCTCCCTGTTTCAATTTCGTCAGTGATTTGACGAAATCGTCGGGACAGCGGTAATTGAACAGCGATTCCAAACGGTATTCCACTTCCGAAGTGGTCAGTTTCTCGGAACCGAAGACCATCCAAATGAGTTTCACTATGTCGGTCATCATACGACACCATCGATAATCTGACAAGTCTAAAAGCCTATCGTTACCAATTGGAAACGTAACGGGGAGAATGTCAAAGCATATCGTCTGCGGTGCAGTGATATCCGAACACCGTGCGAGATCGGACCCAGCAAGTTCCGATGATATTCCGGGATCGCAAAGAAAGGTTTCAATACTCACATCATGATGCTTTTTATGCAGATCGAACAGGAGAGGATGATATGACACCAAGTAAGTTCACAGACAAAGCGGTAATGCCCGATGAGAACATGATCAAGAACGTGATCACAAGATCGTATCCGCTGTGGATAGAATTCTTCGAGAACGTAAAGAAAGATTATCCTGATGTCAACGGAACTTGGAAACATTACGGAAAGACCGCAGGATGGTCATTCCAGGTCAAAAGTAAGAAGCGCACGTTGTTCTACTTCGTACCCGCCGAGAATTCCTTTGATGTTTCGTTCATACTCGGCGATAAAGCGGTCGCAGAAGCCGAACGCTCACCGCTTCCCGGAACGGTCATCGAAGAACTGCTTTCCGCGAAACATTACGTTGAAGGACGTTTCGTCACCGTCAACGTCACCAACGGGGACGACATCAGAACGGTGACGTTACTGACTGAGATCAAGGACAGGAACTGATCTTCTTTCGGCATCAAGAACACTTACGGCAAGGTCGCTGGCTCAATCTGTTTCATCGAGCAACCAGTCCACAATGTTCATATGGAGTATGCCGTCAGAATATATTCCGTTATATCGGTCTGTTGAAAGTATGATCTTCGGATAATTGTCCTTTATCTTCATCAACGGTGCCTGTTCCCTCTCAGCTACTTTCTCGTCTGCCATTGTGACCGTCACCTGATAATACTGCTGTCCTTTAGGGGTCCTTACCGAGAAATCTATCTCTTTATCCCCGAACCTTCCGACACGTACGTCATATCTGCGACGCTTGAGTTCAAGATAAACTATGTTCTCAAGCATTCTGCCATGATCCTTCATCACACTTTCATACGCTCGGTTCCTCAGTCCTGTGTCCACCGAATAGTATTTAGAATTCGGATTAAGCATCGTGTTCTCAAGATCATAACGGTCGACACGGTAGAACACATAAGCATCTTCGAGCAACTTTACGTAACGACCTACGGTGTTAACATTCAATCCGGTACCTTTTGCGATATTGTTCATCGATATCGGGTTCCCGACATTGGACATCATGAACCGTACTATCGTATCCAATGTTGAGGGGTCGCGGATGTTACCACGGTGCAGCACATCTTTGTAGATTATCGAGACGAACATATCAGATAGGCGTATCCTGATGGTCTGATCGTCATCAAATGGAGATATTGAAGGGAACCCGCCGTATCTTAGATATCTTTCGAACAGCTCATATCTATCCTCGGAGTCGTACAGTTCTGTGTATTCCCTGAATGACAGCGGCAGCATCTCCATCGAAACGTACCGCCCGGTCAGATGTGTTGAGAGTTCTGATGACGGCAGTTGTGAGTTGGACCCTGTTATGTATACATCCGAACCGCCTGCACGCAATGCGTTAACGGCAATTTCCCACTCACTCACGTTCTGTATCTCGTCTATCAGAACATAGTTCATTCCTTCTCCTGCCCGTTCCTTTACCTTTTCCATTAATTTGTATCTGTCACGTACATCAACGTACTCATCCATTTCCAAGTTGATGTATACGATGTTCGACGGGGATACACCTGAATCTTTCAGTACATCGATGTACTGCATCATTAGCGTGGATTTTCCGCATCTTCTAACGCCGGATATTATCTTTACAACATCTGTATCGTCACGGAATTTTTTCAGAATCTCCAATGTATCTCTTCGAATGACCTGTTTTGAACTCACGAGACGCAATATGTGTTCATCATATTATTATGTATCGTAATGACAGAAATGGGTAAAAAAGGAAATAATTGTCATTACGTTGACAATAATTGGAACTCTGATGATCTTCTGCGACTTGACCCCTTTCCTTCGTCCAAGCGTTCGATCGGAACAAAGCCGTCACGGAGGGCGTTTCGTCAACGTCACCAATGGGGACGGCATCAGAACGGTGACGTTACTGACTGAGATCAAGAACGGGAACTGATCTTCTTTCAACATAACGAAAGAACCGTGCTAATTGTTAACGTAATAGCCATTAAGTTAGTGGTCATTACATTAGATGGATCTTTCCCATCGGCTATTGTTTTCCGTACTCATTCTTCTCTGGATGCTGTTATCACTTCAAGATACTCGTTCTGTATGCGAACGACATCAGAACTGTCCTTCGCTTTCGAATAATCTTCCAGCAGTTCTCCGTTGAGTCTCATGAACTCCGGCGCCCAGTTGAACCTTCCCAAGAATTCTTCCGATTGTTCCTTTTCTCCCAGGATGAGCAAAGAGGCCATTACCGCTTCCGCACTGTTCAGTTCCATCGGTCTCCCCCAGTTGATCGGATTTGCCGCTAAAAGATACGGTAACGCTCTTTCTTTTCCACCTTTCACTTTTGGGAATTCATCAATATTCGTCCACGTCAGGTCCATTACCAAGAGCCCCTTCTTCGCATACGGGAGATCGGCAGGCGATAATGCCTGTTCGGCGAAAGGTGATAACACTATCGCTCCGGAAGCTTCGTTCAGCCGTACATTCTTTCCTAGTCCGAATTTTATCATTCGTTTTGCTGTACACTTCTTTGGATCGCATTGACACGTATCGTATATCAATACCGGGATCATCACATACCTTCCAACACGGACGGGTCCCTGAACGTCTCTTTCACCCAATCCCTGACCTGAATGACCAATTGTGTATACGCTTCGAACAGTTCCTTATCGTCGGTCGCCTTGAGGTCCTTCCTCGTTCCGAAGTCCTTTCCCATGATCTTCCTG
>JGI994J12354_10001788_pt1 | contig 21556 bp, 17 predicted proteins | sample IntmicLarv3ML3BL_FD_12354 | JGI IMG/M metagenome (IMG submission 12354) | reverse complement strand
AGATTTAAATCCGCTAAGCCTTATAATATCTGTGGTTATTTCGGTTACAAATATGTTGCTTGCCATATATACAATAGGGATAAAAGATTATCCCGTTATAAGGATTGGCAGATTTGAGGGTTCGGAAATATTTTGTAATCTGGTTATTTTTGTTATACAGTTAATGCTTATTACTTCTGCACTTTCCAATTCGCTTTGGCTTTCAATTATAGCGCTTGCTGCGATTCTTGTATTGGTTCAGTACATTATGTTTGCAATGAAGGAACTTTATAAATTTTTGAGGTTCCATTTGATTATAATATTTACAATTTCTTATACAACAATGATCTTATATTGTGTTTTTCTTGCATACAGAGACTTGGGACTGAAAATACCAACAACAATTGTATCGGTTATTTTGACTGGGATTTATATTTTCTTAATATACAAAGAAAAAAAGATTATGAGAGTAACAGAGTTGTCTGCAATATTTAGTATGGCATTGATGTTACTTTCAATAGGTGACTTTACATCACAGGGAATATATTCTGCAATTCATTATATAATAAGCTTTACTCCAGTTATGTTTCTGCTTTTACTTGCTTGTTATAACATTACAAAGACATATTCTGAAAATAAGGTTTCAACAGTGACAGCGGCTCTTGTCAATCTTCCAATTTCGGGTATAGGATATTTTATAGGATTACTTGCGATAGTAGGGCTTCCGCCATTTTCTCTGTTCTTTGGAAGACTTATGATTATACAATCATCAATTACCTCTGGAGATTATTTTCGAGCGGCATTGATTGCTGTTATTGTAGTACTTTCATCATATTTTATACCGACAAGAATAATGCCTGCCTTGTTTGGAAGCAAACACAAGGAACTGATAGGAGTAAAAGAAGATAAATATACAATAGCTATAATCTTCTTTCTCATGATTTTGGCTTTATTATTTACAATATTGATTCCAGGTGCTATAGGTGAGCTTATAAGTAATGCGAGAGCATATGTAATGGGAGAGTTATGATATATTATTTGGCAATTGACATAGGCGCGTCAAGCGGACGTCATATTTTAGGATGTTTTACAGAAGAAGGAAAAATTGTACTGGAAGAAGTACACCGTTTTTCAAATGGAATGAAAGAGAAAAACGGACATTTGTGCTGGGATATTGAAATCCTTTTTTCAGAGATAAAGAAGGGTTTAGCAAAGTGTGCTGAAATAGGGAAAATACCAAAATATATGGGAATAGATACATGGGCAGTGGATTTTGTACTTTTGGATAAAGAGCAAAAAATATTGGGTAATTGTGTCGGATACAGAGATAAAAGAACGAAAAATATGGATTTAAAGGTTTCGGAAATTATTTCCCAACAGGAATTGTATAAAAGAACGGGTATACAAAAGCAGATTTTTAATACAATTTATCAGCTTATGTCGATTAAAGTCGATAACCCTGAACAGCTTGAGAAAGCTGAATATATGTTAATGGTGCCCGAATACTTAAATTATCTTTTAACAGGAATTATGAAAAATGAATATACAAATGCCACAACTACACAGCTTGTAAGTCCAGAGTTCAAAGCATGGGACCATAAACTTATAGATATGCTTGGTTTCCCCAAAAAAATATTTGGAGAATTGTCTCTGCCAGGAACAGTTATTGGAGAATTATCAGAGGAAATTCAAAGAGAAATAGGCTTTGACTGTACAGTTTTACTGCCGCCTACACATGATACTGCCTCATCTGTGCTTGCAATGCCATCAGAAGAAGACAGGGCAGTTTATATCAGCTCCGGAACATGGTCGCTTATGGGAGTCGAACTAGAAAAGGCAAATTGTACTTTAGAAAGCGAAAAAGCGAATTTTTCAAATGAGGGAGGGTATGATTACCGTTTTAGATATTTGAAAAATATTATGGGACTTTGGATGATTCAATGTGTGCGTCATGAATATGATGATAAGTTTTCTTTTGCTCAGCTTTGTGAGGGTGCGGCAGGCGAAAGTATAGGGTCCATAGTAGATTGTAATGACGGACGATTTCTGGCACCTGATTCAATGATTAGAGAAATACAGGATTTTTGCAGAGAAAATGGAAAGACAGTTCCTCAAACTCCATTTGAGGTTTCNGCAGTGGTATATAANAGTCTGGCAAAATGCTATGCTGATACATTAAGAGAAATTGAACAGCTTACGGNAAAANGNTACAGTAAAATACATATAATAGGCGGCGGTGCAAATGCNGATTATTTGAATCGNCTTACNGCCAAATCAACNGGNAGATTGGTTTGTTGCGGACCTACNGAATCAACAGCAACAGGAAATATTGTTTCACAGATGATATACACAGGTCAATTTAANGATATATTTCATGCGAGGAAATGTATAAAAGANTCTTTTAAAATAACAGAGTATCAAGGAGAAGAATGCTATGACTAATGAACGCTATTTTTCAGCAAAAGAGGCTTATNAAAGAGCAGGAGCTGACACAGACAGAGCAATTAAGATTTTANAGGAGATACCTGTTTCAATTCATTGCTGGCAGGGTGATGATGTTACTGGGTTTGAATGTTCGGGCGGGGATTTGAGCGGAGGTATTCAGGCAACAGGAAATTACCCAGGAAAAGCCAGAAATCCTCAGGAACTTATGGCGGATTTTGACAGAGCAATAAGCCTTATACCAGGAAAAAAGAAGATAAATTTACATGCTTGTTATGCAATATTTGATGGGGTAACAGCGGATAGAAATAAATTAGAGCCCAAACATTTTGATAAATGGATAGAATATGCAAAATCACGTGATATAGGTATAGATTTTAATCCTACATTTTTCAGCCATCCAATGGCAGGTGAAGGTCTTACGCTTTCACATCCAAATGATGAAATACGAGGTTTTTGGGTTGAACATGGAAAAGCGTGCAGACGCATTGCTTCATATATTGCTGAGAAGCTTGAAAGCACAGTTGTAAATAATGTATGGATTCCTGATGGATACAAGGATATTCCTGCAGATCGATTGGGTCCAAGATTAAGACTTAAGGACAGCTTAGATAAAATATTTGAGGAGAAATTCGATAATGTAATTGATTGCGTTGAGAGTAAAGTATTTGGTATAGGCGTTGAATCATATACAGTTGGAAGTAATGAATTTTATATGAGCTATGCGGCAAGTCATCTTGGGGTTTACAATTTATTGGACAATGGACACTATCACCCTACTGAAATGGTGAGTGACAAAATACCAAGTTTATTGGCATTTTTCGACAAAATACCACTACATGTGACACGACCTGTAAGATGGGATTCTGACCATGTAGTTCTATTTGATGATGAAACTAAAGAAATTGCCAAGGAAATAGTGAGAAATGATGCCATAGATAAGGTGCTTATTGGTTTGGATTTCTTTGATGCCTCAATTAACAGAATAGCGGCATGGACAGTGGGTGCAAGAAATATGCAAAAGGCGTTACTCTATGCACTTTTACAGCCTAATGACAGACTGAAAGCTTTGCAGGATGGCGGAAATTTTACAGAGTTGATGGTGGTACAGGAAGAGATGAAAACATTGCCGTTTGGAGATGTTTGGGAAGAATATTGCATTCAAGAGGGTGTGCCTGCAGGCGAAGATTGGTTCAAAGATGTTAAAAAATATGAAGATGAAGTTTTAATGAAACGAGGAAATTAAAAAATGAGTATTCTTGATGTAAACATTATAAAGAATTTTATAAGAATGTGTAATGATGGTTGGGAACAGGGGTGGCATGAACGTAACGGCGGAAACCTTACATATCGTATGAAAGATGAGGAAGCAGAAGAGTGTAAAGCGTATTTTTCATATGGTAGAGAATGGGTTTCAATGGGAGTAGAGGCGAAAAACCTTGCTGGAGAATACTTTATAGCCACAGGAAGCGGAAAATTTTTCAGAAATGTTATTCTTGAACCGCAGAATAGCATTTGCATAGTTGAGATAAATGATAAAGGAGATTCTTGGAGAATTGTATGGGGACTTGAAAATGGAGGAAGACCGACAAGTGAATTTCCGTCACATTTTATGAACCATAGTGTTAGAACACAAGCGACAAACGGTGAATACAGAGTTATATATCATGCACACACACCCGCGATAATCGCCTTGACCTATGTTTTGCCATTGACTTCAAAGGATTTCAGCAGAATGCTCTGGCAGAGTGCAACCGAATGTGCAGTTGTCTTTCCGGGCGGGGTAGGAGTGGTTCCATGGATGGTTCCAGGAGGAGCCGATATAGCTCTTGCAACAAGTGAGCTTATGAAGGAATATGATGCGGCTGTTTGGGCTCATCACGGATTGTTTGTATCAGGACCGGATTTCGATATTACATTTGGGCTTATGCATACAATTGAGAAAGCGGCGGATATTTATGTCAGAGTTCTCAGTTGCGGACAGGGTGTACAGCAAACTATAACAGATGATAATCTCAGAGCAATTGCAAGAGAGTTCGGAGTTAAAATAAACGAAGATTTTCTGGAATGATAGGAATTTATAATGATATATTTGGATAATGCGGCAACAACAAAGCCGCTAGACAGCGTGTGCCAAACGATAAATTTAATGAATAGTGAGTTTTATGGAAATACATCCTCACTCCATTCCTTTGGATTTGAAAGTGAAAAAATGGTTTCTAAAACGAGGAATATTTTGGCGGATATTTTGGCTGTAAAGAGTGAGAGTATTTACTTTACTTCAGGAGGAACCGAGTCCAATAACATTGCAATACTCGGTTATCTAAAAGCAAATGCAAAGAGAGGGAAGCATGTTATTACCACTTCAATTGAGCATCCGTCAGTATCAGAGGTATTTAAACAACTTGAAACGCAAGGGTATGAAGTTTCGCTGTTAAATGTGGATGCGAACGGAATAATTGATTATAAACAGCTTGAAGAATTGATAAGACCAGATACAGTACTGATAAGTATCATGATGGTAAATAATGAAACAGGGGCAAAACAGGATTTTTCAAAAATATCATCTCTAAGAAATAGAAAAAATCCTAAAGCTGTAATTCACTCGGATTGTGTGCAAGCTTTTGGGAAGTTTAATATAAAACCTGAAAGCATAGGAATTGATATGCTCTCTGCAAGTGGACATAAAATTTATGGACCAAAGGGTATAGGCTTTCTGTACATAAAAAAGGGTGTCAGAGTTTTGCCCATTATGTATGGCGGAGGTCATGAAAAAGCTCTTCGTTCAGGAACATTGAATTCCTCGGCTATTGCGGCACTCTATCATGCGGTGCTTTATGCAAAGGAAAATATGAATGCTAATTTGGAGTGGGTAAAGGGGCTTAAGTTGCTTTTATGGGAGTCTCTCTCTTCTTTGAAAAATGCTGTACATCTTGGTTTTAGTGAATTCGCTTCTCCGTATATTTTAAATGTTTCCTTCGAGAATGTAAAATCGGAGGTTTTCTTGCACCATATGGCAGAGAGAGGTATTTATGTTTCTTCCGGATCTGCCTGTGCATCAAACAGTAAGAATAAAAAGCACAGTCATGTTCTTACAGCAATGGGTGTGAATCCAAAACTGATTGATGGTTCTGTAAGATTTTCTTTTAGTACCTTTAATACAAGGGAAGAAATTGAAGAAGTTGCACAGGTTGCTATTGAAATTGTGCAGAAGATAAAATATGCAGAGTGACAAACAGGATAAAGTGAATTATAATTGTAAAATGTAAAGTTTTGGATGAGAAAGATTATGGAAGGTCAGGAATTGATGAAAAAGGTTATTTTAGTAAGATTCGGAGAAATAGTTCTCAAAGGTCTTAACAGAGGTGTGTTTGAGGACAAGCTTCTGAACAATATAAAGAGAAAGATTAAGGATGTCGGAGAGGTTGTTGTGACAAAATCTCAGGCAAGAATAATTGTTGAGCCCAAAGAGGATGAATATAACTTTGATTTGGCGGTTCAGCGTCTTATAAGAATATTCGGTATTGTATCAGTGAGTATTGCTTATAAGGTTGAAAGTGAATTGGAAATTATTAAGAAATCTTCCTATGAATTGGTGGAAAAACAGCTTGACAGCGGAAATTATCCAACATTTAAGGTGGAATCAAAACGCGGGAATAAGAAATTTCCTTTAAGTTCTCCGGAAATTTCGGTGGAGGTCGGAGGCTTTATACATGATTCATTTGATACATTAGAAGTTGATGTACATAATCCGTCATTCACGCTCTTTGTTGAAGTAAGAGAGTTTTCATATATATACACAGAAAAAATAAAAGCATTTGGAGGTATAGNTCGNNAGAGNTCGAATGGTAAGGCAATGCTTTTGCTTTCTGGTGGTATAGACAGTCCTGTTGCCGGATTTATGATAGGTAAGAGAGGTGTTGAGATAGAGGCAGTACATTTTTACAGCTATCCCTACACAAGTGAGAGAGCAAAGGAAAAGGTGCTTGACCTTGCAAAAATACTTGCAAGTTATTGCGGCAAAGTAAAGCTTCACATAGTGCCTTTCACAGAAATACAGCTTGAAATGAATGAAAAATGTCCTCAGGATATGCTTACAATAATAATGAGGCGTATAATGATGAAAATAGCAGAAAAACTTGCAAACAAAAATGGGTGCATGTGTATGGTAACTGGTGAAAGTATCGGTCAGGTAGCATCACAGACTATGCAGAGTTTGTTTGCAACTGATGCCGCCGCAACAATGCCTGTATTTAGACCGCTAATAGGAATGGACAAGGATGAGGTGGTTGAAATAGCTCGCAAAATCGATACCTTTGAAACCTCGATTTTGCCCTATGAAGACTGTTGTACAGTTTTTGTGGCAAAGCATCCTCAAACAAAGCCAAAGCTTGAAAATGTGCTGAAATGTGAAGAGCCGCTGACTGAAATAGATAGAATGATTGATGAAGCCATAGAAAATACAGAGGTTATTGTATTTTAATATAGACAAATTAAAAATAATGATAAAGGAGTTTTGAAAAATGTATTCTACAAATGTTATTAAGGGTTTTGATCCTGAAATTGCAGAAGCTATTGAGCTTGAAGTTGACAGACAGAGGGATAAAATTGAACTTATCGCATCGGAAAACTTTGTTTCGGAAGCAGTAATGGAGGCGCTTGGAACTCCTCTTACAAATAAATATGCAGAGGGATATCCGGGTAAGAGATATTACGGCGGATGCGAGCATGTGGATGTTATAGAGAGCATCGCAATAGAAAGAGCAAAGAAGATATTTGGTGCAGAGCATGCCAACGTTCAGCCGCATTCAGGTGCACAGGCTAATATGGCAGTATATTTTGCAATGCTTATGCCAGGAGATACTATTTTGGGTATGAACCTTGCTCATGGCGGACACCTTACACACGGAAGTCCGGTAAATCAATCAGGTAAGTATTTTAAAATAGTGCCATACGGTGTAAGTGAAAAAGATTTTAAAATAGATTATGATGAACTTCGTAAAATTGCTCTTGAAAGTAAACCTAAGATGATTGTTGCTGGTGCAAGTGCGTATCCTAGAACAATTGATTTCAAGAAGTTCAGAGATATTGCTGATGAAGTGGGAGCATATTTGATGGTAGATATGGCACACATTGCAGGTCTTGTGGCGGCAGGAGAACATCCAAGCCCTGTTCCTCATGCACATTTTGTAACTACTACCACTCATAAGACTTTAAGAGGACCAAGAGGCGGAATGATTCTATGCAAGGAAGAATTTGCAAAAGACATAGATAAAGCAGTATTTCCGGGACAGCAGGGCGGACCGCTTATGCATGTAATTGCGGCAAAGGCTGTAAGCTTTAAGGAAGTAATGTCAGAAGAATTTAAGGCTTATCAGAAGCAGATTGTGAAAAATGCGGCGGCTATGGCGGAGCGTTTCATGTCTCATGGTGTGGATGTTGTTTCAGGCGGAACAGATAATCATTTAATGCTGATTGATGTTACAAACTTGAACATTACTGGTAAAGAAGCACAAATAATGCTTGATGATGTTAATATAACCTGTAATAAAAATGGTATCCCATTTGATAAATTGAGTCCGTTTATTACAAGTGGTATAAGACTTGGTACACCTGCGGCAACGGCAAGAGGTATGGTTGAAGCGGATATGATTGAAATTGCAGATTTGATATATATGGCTCTTAAGGATTTTGAGGGCAATAAAGAAGAAGTTAAGGACAGAGTGGCAAAGTTGGTTGCAAAATACCCGCTATATAAATAAGTGTGAAATGTAAGGTGCTTTTGATATGTCGGCTGAAAAACACAAGGAACCATTAGCGTATAGAATGAGCCCACGAAATATACAAGATTTCGTGGGCCAAAAACATATACTCTCAAAGGGCAAGATGCTCTACCGAATGATTGAAACAGATATGCTCAGTTCAGTCATCTTTTATGGACCTCCGGGAACTGGAAAAACCTCAATAGCAAAAGTGATAGCCAATGCGACAAAATCGAATTTTTCAAAACTGAATGCAGTAAATTCAGGAGTTGCGGACATTAAGCAGATTGTCAATGAAACACAAAATACGTTTTTGAATACAAGCGGAAGGACAGTGCTGTTTGTTGATGAGATACACCGTTTTAATAAGGCTCAACAGGACGCGCTTCTGCCATATGTAGAAAACGGAACGATAATTTTAATTGGAGCCACAACTGAAAATCCGTTTTTCGAGGTAAATAAAGCTTTGATTTCGCGTTCTACTGTATTTATGCTTGAACCTCTCACAAGTGAGGATGTTAAAGAAGTGCTAAAGAGAGCATTGACAGATGAGGAACGTGGATTTGGAAAAATCAATGTTAAAATATCGGAGGAAGCACTGGATTTCTTGGCTGAGGCTTCTTCGGGAGATGCAAGAATGGCACTGAACGGACTGGAACTGGCAGTTTTAAGTACCGATTTGGATGCTGACGGAGCATTGAATATCAATGTTGATACAATAACCGAGTGTGTTCAGAAGAAGGCAGTACGTTTTGATAAATCGGGGGAAGGACACTATGATAATATAAGCGCATTTATCAAGTCAATGAGGGGCAGTAATCCTGATGCGGCGGTTTTTTATCTGGCAAGGGCATTGTATGCGGGAGAAGACCCTGTTTTTCTGGCACGGCGTATTGTGATATGTGCGGCAGAGGATGTAGGCATGGCAAATCCATCAGCATTGAATGTTGCCGTTTCTGCGGCAACGGCGGCAAAGATGATTGGTATGCCCGAGGCAAGAATTTTGCTCTCTGAGGCGGCTATTTACGTGGCAACCAGTCCGAAATCAAATTCGGCATATGAAGCAATAGGAAAGGCTTTACAGGATATTGAGACAAAGAATACTGGTGAGGTTCCAATGCACCTTCGTAATGCAGTTACATCAGGCATGGGAGCATTGGGCTATGGCAAGGGATATAAATATGCTCATGATTATGAAGGGAACTATGTTAAACAGCAGTTTCTGCCTGATGAAATGGAAGGAACCGTATATTATGATCCTTCTGATAATGGTTATGAGGGTAAGATAAAGGATTTTGTTGTTAAAAGGAGATAGATAGTGAATATACAGATATTTGGCAGTGCAAAATGCTTTGATACAAAGAAGGCTGAAAGATATTTTAAAGAGCGCAGAATAAAATATCAGTTTATTGATGTAAAGAAATTTGGAATGAGTAAAGGAGAACTTTCCAGTGTTATAAGGGCAATAGGTGACGTACGTGCGCTGACTGATGAGAAATTAAAAGATTATGAAAGTTATAATATAAAGCTCATAACTCGTGAGAATGTGGCTGAGAAGCTACTTGCAGTGCCTAAACTCTTTAAAACGCCGATTGTGCGTAATGGAAACAAGGCAACTCTCGGGTATCAGGCTGAAATATGGAATAATTGGGAATGAAAAGAAATTAAGGAGAATTACTAAAAAATGATAAGTACAAATGGGTTATCTTTAAGATACGGCGGAAGAGCATTATTTGAAAATGTAAATGTTAAATTTACACCAGGGAATTGTTATGGGCTCATAGGAGCAAACGGAACAGGTAAATCAACATTTTTGAAAATATTGGCAGGGGACATTGAGCCGAACAAGGGAGACGTTTCTATAACTTCAGGAGAGCGAATGGCAGTTCTTAAGCAGGACCATTTTGCCTATGATGAATATGAAGTTGTACAGACTGTAATAATGGGGCATAAGCGGTTGTTTGAAATAATGAAGGAAAAAGAAGAAATATATGCTCATGAAGATTTTTCTGATGAGGATGGAATAAGGATTGCCGAATTGGAAGGCGAATTTGCGGAGATGGATGGATGGAATGCTGAGTCGGATGCGGCAATTATGCTCAACGGACTAGGCATTGACAGTGAATTACACTATTCTAAAATGTCAGAGCTTACTGGTTCGCAAAAGGTGAAGGTACTGCTTGCGCAGGCTCTCTTTGGAAATCCCCATATTTTGCTACTTGATGAGCCTACCAACCATTTGGATTTGGCGGCTATAAGATGGCTTGAGGACTTCTTGCTCAGCTTTGAAAACACAGTTATTGTCGTTTCTCATGACAGACATTTTTTAAACAAGGTTTGCACGCACATTGCGGATATTGACTATGGGAAAATCCAAATGTATGTAGGAAACTATGATTTTTGGTATGAATATACACAGATGGCACAACGCCAGATGAAGGAGCAGAATAAAAAGACTGAAACCAAAATAAAGGAGCTTCAGGAGTTTATTCAGCGGTTCAGTGCCAATGCGTCAAAGTCTAAGCAAGCAACATCAAGGAAAAAACTATTGGATAACCTTTCCCTTGAAAACTTTAAACCATCATCAAGGCGATATCCCTTTGTGGGTTTTAAGGCAGATAGAGAGATAGGAAATGATTTGTTATTTGTGAAAAACATCTCCAAAACTGTAGGTGACCGCAAGGTTCTGGATAACATTGATTTTTCCGTTTTGCCAGGTGATAAAATTGCATTTGTCGGAACTGATGAAGTTGCAAAAACAGCATTTTTCCAAATAATAATGGGAGAAATGGAACCTGATGAGGGAAGCTTTGCATGGGGCAAAACCACCTCGCAGGCATATTTCCCAAAGGATAATTCAAAGTATTTTGATGGTTGTGATTTATCACTCATTGATTGGCTTAGACAGTTTTCTAAGGAGCAGTATGAGCAGGATATAAGAGGCTGGCTTGGAAGAATGCTCTTTTCCGGTGATGAGGCTTTGAAAAATGCGTCTGTTCTTTCAGGAGGAGAGCGTGTAAGATGTATGCTTGCAAAAATGATGCTCTCTGGTGCAAATGTGCTTATCTTAGATGAACCGACCAACCATTTAGACCTTGAGTCTATTACTGCACTTAATGAAGGGTTAATTGCATATAAAAGCAGTATTCTCTTTTCTTCACATGACCACCAATTTGTAAGCACCATTGCAAACCGTATAATTGAATTTACGGATGGCGGTATTATTGATAGACGTATGAATTATGATGAATATCTTGAAATGAGATTAGGATAATGGAAACCGTTATACATAGTTTTGAACCTGTATATGATGAAAATTCGAAGGTATTGTTGCTTGGAACAATACCTTCGCCTAAATCAAGGGAAAATACCTTTTATTATGGGCATCCGCAGAACAGGTTTTGGTCTGTTTTGAAAAATGTTTTTTCATATACTGGGAATTTGTCTAGTGTTGAGGATAAGCGGCAGTTCCTGTTGTCAAAAAACATCGCATTGTGGGATGTTTTATCAGCTTGTGATATTGAAGGAGCGGATGATGCCAGCATAAAAAATCCGCTCCCGAATGATTTGAATTACATAATACAAAAATCAAAAATAAAACAGGTATTCACAACTGGTGCTAAAGCACATACTCTGTATGAAAAACTCTCCTATCCTTCCACACAAATCCATGCTGTAAAGTTGCTCTCCACAAGTCCCGCAAATTGTAGGTATAAGCTTGAGGAACTTGTGGCAGATTATTCAAGGGTAAGAGAGTATGTATGAAAAGAGACAAGCGGAAATTATGCTTGTCTCTTTTGTGTTAAGGAGAAAACCGCCGATAGGCGGTTTTCTAGTGGGTACAAGGTGGCGGAATGGTGTAATGTCCATATGAGAAAAGTGAATAGGTTAATATATATGTGAAAAATGTGTGACTGTTTGGGTTTTAGGCGGTTTTCTAGTGTGTACAAGGTGGCTGAATGGTGCAATGTCCATATGAGAAAAGTGAATAGGTTAATATATATGTGAAAAATGTGTGGTTGTTTGGGTTTTAGGTGGTTTTCTAGTGTGTACAAGGTGGCGGAATGGTGCAATGTCCATATGAGAAAAGTGAATAGGTTAATATATATGTGAAAAACATGTGGTTGTTTGGGGTTGAGGTAGTTTTCTAGTGGGTATAAGGTGGCGGAATGGTGCAATGTACATATGAGAAAAGTGAATGGGTTAATATATATGTGAAAAATATGTGGTTGTTTGGGGTTGAGGTAGTTTTCTAGTGGGTATAAGGTACCTGAATGGTGAAGTGTCCATATGAGAAAAAATAATTGAGTGTGTATGTGCAAAATAGGTATACTCATGGGAAATAATTTATAAGTTATACCGTATGCGTGGGAAATATTTATTTTTGCCAAACCGCCTTTTTATGCGGATTACAGCAGTCAAATAATTCTCAGAGTTGCTCTAAAAATAATTCTCAGAGAATTATTTGCACATATAAATAAAATGCCTTAAAATTATGTAAAGGGGGCGTTTTCTAATTTGGGTAAGTTTGATAAACAGTTTGTTGCGGTTGCAGTGGAAAAATATAAGGAAACTCTAACAGATATGGAATTTTTCAAAGAAGAAGAGTTTGCAGAGTTTCCTAAAGGCAGCTTAGTTAAACGGAAGTCTGTTAAAAAGGTAAAGGATAAAATATATACTTATGATGCTTATTATTTAGAAATTACAGAATACATAAATAAAAAGAAACATCGGACTTGTAAATATGTCAGAAAGTCCGATGTTGTGCGAATCAGGCAACTTATTGCTAAGAGAAATGCTTATAAAAGGGGTCTGAGGGAATACAATGCCAATTACAGACCATGGAAGAGGATAATTCAGAGATATGTAAACAGAGGCGTTATTAATGATGTAGAATTAAATATAAAAATCAAGAAAAGAGTTGAAAATAAAAGACAAGCACATGAACACAGAAGACAAAGGTTTGATGAAAGAAAAGGTAATCCTACATTTAAGGTAATTACAACAAATGGAGATTTTGTAAGGTCAAAGAATGAGGCTTTTGTAGCGGAATTATTGAAAATGGAAAAGGTAGAGTATATGTATGAATATATGGTTACACTCAAACCGAGACAAATTCCGAATAAATCCAATGAATATTCGCCTAAGCCTATCATCTTCCACCCAGATTATACAGTTTTTACGGACAAAGGATTTGTATACATTGAATTACTAGGAAAAATGGATGATGAGAACTATAGAAATAATTGGGTAAGAAGACAAGCTGAGTATGAAATCAATGGTATCAAGCAAGGCAAGAATCTAGTATGCCTTGCTTGCCACAGTATGCAGGAAATTGACTGCATAAAACTTCGGCAGGTTATTCAAAACATTAAACAAAATAACCTGCCGTCTCAACCAGTCAACTTAGGCACAAATGTAGCAAATTACAAAATAGGATAAATATTTTATAATTTAATAAATAACGTATACGCTATAAAAACAGTAAGATCTAACTTAAATCAAGTATTTTTCAAAATCCCATAATTGCACTTTAAAACACAATATATTGACATTTTTCAGGGGGTTTGCCATAATATATTGTATGTGTTTTTGAAAGAATATGAAAAGGGTGGTTGAATTAATGGCTAAAAATAAGAGAGAAAATGTCTATGATAATGACAGTATATCTCAATTGAAAGGTGCGGACAGAGTTCGTTTGCGTCCGGCTGTAATTTTTGGTTCAGATGGTATAGAAGGCTGTAAACATTCATTTTTCGAAATACTTTCCAATTCCATAGACGAGGCAAGAGAGGGCTTCGGTAAAGTAATTGAGATTACAAGATTTAAAGATAAATCGATATTGATAAGGGATTATGGGCGTGGAATACCGCTTGATTTTAACAATAATGAGCAGAGATACAACTGGGAACTTGTCTTTTGTGAACTCTATGCTGGTGGTAAATATAAAAATAATGATGATGAAGGTGACTATGAATACAGCTTGGGTCTTAACGGATTGGGAAGTTGTGCAACCCAGTATGCATCAGAATATATGGATGTCACAGTTTATCGTGATGGATACAAATTTGATTTACACTTTGAAAAGGGTGAAAATATAGGCGGATTAAAGAAAGAAGAGAGTAAATCAAGGGCTACAGGTTCAATTCAAAAATGGAAACCGGATTTGGATGTATTTACAGATATTGATTTATCAATTGAGTTTTTCCAAGATATTTTGAAAAAGCAAGCGGTTGTCAATGCAGGGTTACGCTTTAAATTACATGATGAGGCAACTAAAGAAGATTATGAATACATATATGAAAACGGAATTCAGGATTATATAAAAGAATTGTCAAATGACAAATCTTTTACAGGAATATATTATCATGAAGCATCGGCAAAAGGTCGTGATAGAGCAGATAAAGATGATTATAAACTAAAGGTTCAATTTGCATTTTGTTTTAACAATGAAGTCAATTTAGCAGAATATTATCATAATTCAAGCTTTCTTGAACATGGAGGCTCACCTGATAAAGCGGTTAGAGCTTCTTTTGTAAATGAAATTGATAAAGCTATAAAGAATGCTGGAAAATATAATAGGGATGAATCAAAGATTACATATCAAGATGTTCAGGATAGTCTTATAATTGTAATAAACTCTTTTTCAACCAAGACAAGCTATGCAAACCAAACCAAAAAGGCGATTACAAATAAATTTATACAAGACGCAATGACGGAAATGCTCAGACACCAACTGGAGATATTTTTCATAGAAAATAAACTTGAGGGTGAAAAAGTAATTGAGCAGATATTAATAAATAAGAGAAGTCGTGAATCTGCTGAGAAACAAAAGGTCAACATAAAAAAGAAACTTCAAGGAAATACAGATATTTCAAACAGAGTAAAGAAGTTTGTCGATTGCAGAACGAANGATGTTGAAAAACGTGAGATTTACATTGTTGAGGGTGATTCAGCCCTTGGCTCGTGTAAGACAGGTCGTGATTCTAATTTTCAGGCTATAATTCCGGTAAGGGGTAAAATATTAAACTGTCTGAAAGCGGATTATAACAAGATTTTGGACAATGAAATAATTCTGGATCTTCTTAGAGTATTGGGATGCGGAATAGAGGTAAAGACAAAATATAATAAGGAGTTTAACACATTTGACCTTAGCAATTTAAAGTGGAGTAAAGTTATTATATGTACCGATGCAGATTTTGATGGATTTCAGATAAGAGCATTGATTCTTACAATGCTTTACAGGCTTGTACCAACACTTATTAATGAAGAAAGAGTATATATTGCAGAATCTCCGCTCTATGAAATCAACTGTAAAGGAAAAACCTATTTTGCATTTGATGAAAAGGAAAAAGCGGCAATTTTATTGAAACTTGATGGAAAATATACAATACAGCGTTCAAAAGGACTTGGTGAAAATGAACCGGAGATGATGTGGAAAACCACCATGAATCCGGAAACAAGAAGACTGATAAAGGTTATGCCTGATGATGCACAAAAGACTGAAGAATATTTTGATGTATTGCTTGGAGATAATTTGGCAGGACGTAAGATTTTTATTGAGGAGAATGGCGGAAAATATTTAGACCAACTTGATGTTATGTAACATGAAAGGATTTTTGACATGAGTGAAAATCATATTGCTAAAGAGAAAATTGCTTATACTCTTGAAAAAAACTATATGCCATATGTAATGAGTGTAATTGTCTCTCGTGCTATACCGGAAATTGACGGATTTAAGCCGTCACATAGAAAGCTGCTCTACACTATGTATAAAATGGGGTTGTTGCAGGGAGCAAAGAGAAAATCGGCTACTATTGTGGGTGAGACTATGAAACTCAATCCGCATGGAGATTTGGCAATATATGAAACTCTTGTAAGACTTACGCGTGGAAATGATTCATTGATTCATCCATACATAGATTCAAAGGGGAACTTTGGAAAACATTTTTCAAGGGATATGGCATTCGCGGCGGCGAGATATACAGAATGTAAGCTTGAAAAAATATGTGAAGAAGTTTTTCGCGATTTAGATAAAAATACTGTCGATTTGGTGGATAATTATGATGGGACTATGAAGGAGCCAGTATTGCTTCCGACTACATTCCCCAATATTCTTGTTGCCTCAAATGAGGGTATTGCAGTTGGTATGGCAAGTAAAATTTGCAGTTTTAATTTAAAAGAGGTGTGCAATGCGGCAATTGCATTTATTGATGATGATGAGTGTGACCTAAGTGAACATATAACAGCTCCGGACCTTTCTACAGGTGGTGAACTGATTTACAAAGCCTCAGAAATAAAGCAGATTATGGAGACAGGCAGAGGGAGTTTTTCAACCAGAGCAAAGTATAAATATGACAAACAAAATTCATGCATAGATATATATGAAATACCATATTCAACTACTTGTGAGGATATAATTGATAACATTGTTTCTTTAGTAAAATCAGGAAAGATTAAGGATATCAATGATGTAAGAGATGAAACTGATTTGGCGGGACTTAAGATTACCATTGATATTAAGAAGAGTGTTGATCCTGATGATTTGATGAATAAGCTTTATAAGCTTACACCATTGCAAAGCTCTTTTGGATGTAACTTTAATATACTCATTGACGGGCGCCCGCAAGTTTTAGGGGTCAGAGGGATTTTAAGGGAATGGTTGCGTTTTAGATTTTCCTGTATAATGAGACAGCTTAAATTTGATATTAAGAAAAAAGAGGACAGGCTTCACCTTTTGCAGGGACTTAGTAAAATACTCCTTGATATTGATAAGGCTGTGAAAATAGTGCGGGAAACTGAACAGGATATTATGGTTGTACCAAATCTTATGATTGGTTTTTCAATAGATGAAATACAGGCAGAATTTGTTGCTGAGATAAAGCTGAGAAATCTAAATAAGGAATATATACTGAATAAGGTAAGTGAAATTGACGATTTAAAGGCGTCAATTGCGGATATGAAGGATTTGCTTGGAAGCGATAGCAGATTGCGTGATTACATAAAGAATCAGCTTGGTGAAGTGGCAAAGAAATTTGGCAGAGAGAGAAGAACATCTCTTATAAGTGAAAGTGATGTTGTAGTTGTTACTGCAGATAAAATGATAGAGGATTATAATATAAAATTGTTCTTGACAAATGAGGGATACTTTAAGAAAATACCTCTTACTGCACTTAGGTCATCACCTGAGCACAAATTGAAACCAGAAGATTTTATTGTAGAGGAAAAGGAGTGGCACAATAAGTCTGAAATATTATTTTTCACAGACAAACAGAACTGCTATAAAATGAGAATCTATGATATACCAGACTGTAAGGCAGGTTTGATGGGCGAATACCTTATAAATCTTTTGCAGATGGAAGCAGAGGAACGGGTTATAAAGTTTGTTGTTACAGATGATTATAAGGGATATATTTTATTTGCTTATCAGAGTGGGAAAATTTCAAAGATAACACTTGAAAGCTATGCTACAAAGACAAACAGGAAGAAGCTTGCTAATGCATATTATGCAGGGTCACCGCTTTTAGACCTTACATTTATGGATAAAGATGCAGATTTGGTTGCTTACAGTAATATAAATAAGGTGTTAGTTTTTAACACAGAGCAGATTGCGGAGAAATCAACCAGAACTTCGCAAGGTGTGCAGGTTTTGAAAGCGAAGAAGAACAGTTATCTGGCAAAGATTTTGCCGCTTGAAGCATCTGGACTTAAGGATGAAAAGTATTATAGAACGAAAAATATTCCGGCTATAGGAGCATATTTAAAGCCAGAGGATTCAGATGTTACACAGCTTACAATATTCTGATAGTGAAATGGAGGGGAATTATGTCGAAATATGATGTGGCAATTATTGGTGCGGGAACCGCAGGTATATTTGCAGCTTATGAAATTAATAAACTAAATCCAGATAAGAAGGTGCTTGTAATTGATTCCGGTCATGCAATTACAAAGAGAGTTTGTCCTATTCAAGGAAAAAATGTACTCTGCGTAAAGTGTAAATCCTGTGATGTTATGAATGGATTTGGAGGTGCGGGAGCATTTTCTGATGGAAAATTCAATTTTACTACCGCTTTCGGAGGATGGCTTAATGATTATCTTTCCGATGTTGAGGTTATGGATTTGATTGAATATGTTGATTCTATAAATGTATCTTTTGGGGCGACAAATGAACGTTTTTCAACCTATTCAAAGGAAGCAAAGGTTCTTGAAAGAAGAGCTCTTGAGCATGATTTACACCTGTTGCAGGCATCTGTTAAACATTTGGGTACAGAGCGGAATCTTGAGATTTTGAAAAAACAGTTTGAGTATCTGGACGAACGTGTAGAGATACTCACTCTTACAACAGTTGATAAAATAAATGTGATTGATAGTGGTTATAAGCTTGATTTCAAAAATGGTGAGTCGGTGGAGTGTAAATATCTTGTTGCCGCGCCAGGACGCTCCGGTGCTGAGTGGTTTTCCTCTCAATGTAAGGAACTAGGGCTGAACCTTATTAACAATCAAGTTGATATAGGGGTGAGGGTTGAAGTTCCGGCAAGAGTTTTTGAGGAAATAACAGATGTTGTTTATGAGGCAAAGCTTGTGTTCAGGACAAAACAGTATGGAGATTTGGTGAGAACTTTCTGTATGAATCCGTATGGATATGTGGTTAGTGAGAATGTTGACAACTGCATTACAGTTAATGGTCACAGTTTCAGTGATGAAAAATTAAGAAGCAATAATACTAATTTTGCATTGCTTGTAAGTAATCGTTTTACTGAACCGTTTAATGAGCCTTACCAATATGGAAAGAGGATTGCCTCCCTTTCAAATATGCTGGGAGGAGGAGTTTTGGTTCAGCGCTTTGGAGATTTGATAAAGGGTGTAAGAACAAATGAACATAGACTTGGAAAGAGTTTTACAAAGCCAACCTTAAAAGCTACACCAGGTGATTTGAGTCTTGTTTTAACTAAGAGACATTTGGACAATATAATTGAGATGATTTATGCACTTGATGAGCTTGCACCAGGAACTGCAAATCATGATACTCTGCTCTATGGTGTTGAGGTTAAGTTTTACAGTGGACGTCTTGAACTTAATAAACAGCTTGAGACTAAGTTGCCAAATATGTTTGCAATTGGTGATGGGGCAGGTATAACAAGAGGGCTTTCACAGGCCGCGGCAAGTGGAATTGCTGTTGCAAGAGCTATTTCAGACAGATTTTAATTGTGTGAAAAATTAAATTTGATAAGTAATATTGACTTATATATGTCGAATATTGTATCATTCAAAGTGTAAATAAGGTAAATTGGGTGGAATATGGAGCTGTTGAAGCAGAGAATAGTTAAAGATGGACAGGTTATCGGAAATAATATATTGAAGGTGGACATGTTCCTCAATCATCAAATAGATGTTGAGCTTTTGAATAAAATGGGAGAAGAGTTTTTTCGGTTATTTGGAAATGAAGGTGTTACGAAGATACTCACTATCGAAGCTTCGGGTATAGCAATATCATGTATTGCTGCTCAATATTTTAAGATTCCCGTAGTATTTGCTAAGAAAACAGAGTCGAGAAATTTAGATACAGAAGTATATCAGAGCAGTGTTTATTCCTTTACAAAAGAAAAAGAATATCAAGTGAGGGTTTCAAAGAAATATTTGTCAAAAGATGATAAGGTACTCATTATTGACGATTTTCTCGCTAATGGAAGAGCTGTATTGGGACTTTTAGACATAATAGAGCAATCAGGTGCAACTGTTAAAGGTGCAGGGATTGTAATTGAAAAAGGTTACCAAAATGGCAGAAAAGTTATTGAGGAAAAGGGTATTCGTGTTGAATCACTTGCAATAGTTGAAAAAATGAATGAAAATACGGGTGTTTTGTTCAAATAGGACAGATTATCCAATACCATTTTGTTTTGTGGGTTTTATACCTTCAAATAGATTATATTTTTTGATTTTGGGAGGAATTAAGGAAATGAAGAAGAGAATTTTCGCACTATTATTGATTATTTCTATGCTTTTTGCAGTAGCTTCATGTTCTACTGAGGATGCAGTAGAAAAATCAATAACTAAAGAGAATATTAAAATTGGTGTAATTCATATTGGAGATCCTGCTGATAAAAGCGGATATTCATATGCACACGATCAGGGAATAGTTGCTATGCAGCAGGAACTTGGTCTTAAGGATGAGCAGATTGTAAGAAAAACAGATGTTGCTGATGGAGATACAAGTGCAGTTAAAACTGCTATTGAAGATTGTATTGCACAGGGATGTAACATGATATTCGGAACAAGTTTCGGATATATGGGACCAATGAAAGATCTTGCTGAACAGTATAAAGATGTAATCTTTTCCCATGCCTCAGGATTTGAATCAAATGATACAAATTTCAATAATTATTTCGGACGTATTTATCAGGCACGTTATCTTTCTGGTATAGCGGCAGGTCTTAAGGCTGCTGAGTTAGACAGTACACAAATAGGATATGTATCTGCTTTTGGTACTACAATGGCGGAGACAAGCAGCGGAATCAATGCATTTGCTCTTGGTGTTCAATCAGTTAATGCTGATGCCGTTGTAAATGTAAAGGTTCTTAACTCATGGTATGACCCAGCAAAAGAAACTTCAAATGCAGAAGCATTATTAGAGATGGGTTGTTCAGTAATTGCTCAGCATTGTGATACACCAAATCCTCAGCTTGCAGCACAAAGAGCAGGAAAGTTTGGATGCGGATATAACTCAGATATGACTAATGATGCAAAAGATGCTCATTTGACAGCACCTATCTGGAACTGGGGAGTATATTATACAAAAGCAGCAAAAGCAGCTATTGATGGTAAGTGGAAAGAATTTGGAAATTATTATGAAGGAATTAAAGAAGGTTTTGTAGACATTTCTCAATTGACAGATAACTGTGCACCAGCAACAAAAGATTACATAGACCAAGTGAGAAATCTATTTAAAGAAGGTTCATGGGATGTATTCAGTGGTGTGAAACTTTCCTTTGATGTAGAAGGTAATTTAGTAAAGACAGATGCAGACATTATTGACCAAAACGGAAATGTAATAGTAGCATCAGGTGGAGCATCAGTTGCTGATTCTGTTATTACTGGTAGCATGAATTATTATGTTAAGGGTGTAGAAGGTGACTTAAAATAAAATTAATGCGGAAAATATGCGCATAGCACATTTTCCGCCTCCTTGTGTACAAGAGTACACGGCGTCGTTGTCACATGCACTAATCACACATTTTCCGCATTAATTCTAGAAATGTGGAATGGATTTGAAATTTGGATGTGGTGAAAATGTGCCTTGTGTACAAGAGTACACGGAGTCGTTGTCACATGCACTAATCACACATTTTCTGCATTAATTGTAGAAATGTGGAATG
>JGI994J12354_10001787_pt1 | contig 21556 bp, 18 predicted proteins | sample IntmicLarv3ML3BL_FD_12354 | JGI IMG/M metagenome (IMG submission 12354) | reverse complement strand
CACACAGCAACAACTATCAGAGAGAACCGGAATAGCCCAAGCGGATATTAGCAAGTTAGAGAACGGAGGTGCAAATCCATCCCTAAAAACAATGCAACGACTTGCAAGTGGAATGGGAATGCAACTGAAAGTAGAATTTTTACCAATGCAAGACAGATAGCTTTGGCAGTAAAAAATGTAAGCCGCTTTCGAGCGGCTTTAGTTTTGCATAAAAACATTTAGAGGAGGTAACGCGTATGACAATAGAATTAAGCATTTTGATTGCAGTGATAGGTTGCGCTATCGGTGTGCTGGGCTACTTCGCCGGGCGTGATAAAAAGATTGCTTACGATGCCGAATGGCGCGGTATGGTTAACGGGAAACTGGATGTGATTGTTGGTATTGCCAGCGACGTGGAGCGGATTCAGCACACGCTAACGGCACATGAGGGCCGAATATGCACGGTAGAGACTAGTCTCAAATCTGCACATCACCGCCTGGATGGAATGAATAAAAACGTATAGTATCAGAATGAGAAGTGCTTGGAAACAGGCACTTCTTTCATTTGGGCATATTTTGTATTTTGAACTTGATAAATAAAAAATAAGGAGAGAATTTTTTATGTTAGTGAAGATTGAGGAAATGAATAAGCAGGAAGTATTAGTGGTAAGCAGTAGACAAGTAGCTGAGGATTTTGAAAAACGGCATAATGATGTTGTCGAGACAATAGAAAAGAAATTGCAACTTTTAACTACGGAAAATTTCGTGGTTAAAAACTATTTTCTTGAAACTTCATACAATCATCGCGGCAATACATACAAAGAGTATTTGCTGACGAGAGACGGATTCAGTTACGTTGTGATGGGATTCACAGGGGAAAAGGCAGATATTTGGAAGCTGAAATACATTGAAGCGTTTAACGAGATGGAAAAGGAGCTTAAACGCTTATATGAAGAGCGCAAACAGTGGGAAATTGAACGTGCTAAGGGTGTGCTTGTGAGGCATATATTAACCGATACAATAAAGATGAGGGTATCGGACAGCTCTAATAAAAAGTTCATGTATCCCAACTATACAAAGCTGATATATAAGGTCGTTTTCGGTAAAACCTTTGATGAGCTGAAAGTGTTACACGGCATTAAGGGTAAAGAGAGCTTGCGTGATTATCTTACGAGCGAGGAACTGCGCGAAGTAGAACAGATGGAAATGCTGATTAGTTCGCTTATAGGATTGGGCATGGGCTATAGTGAGATTAAAGACTTTATTGAAGCAAAGTATATTGCAAGATTAGTTGCGTAGTTGGTGGCACTAAAAAATAGCGTAGGTAGACTCTCTCACGGACTGATATAATATTAGCCGAGGGAGGGTCTTTTTTTGTTAATATTTTTGGAAATGTCCAAATTTATGTGTTTAGATGTGATATAATTGCCGTATTGAAGCACGGTGAATCAATTGCAGATTAGAACTCTTTAAAAAAAACTCTTTACTTTGCCGACATAATGTAATATTATTTTTGTAGAAACAATATAAGTGACGGAACACAACAAATTGATATTGTAGGTGTGTTAATGAAAAACAAAGGCAAAAATAGAAGATACAGAAGAAAACGTTGGCGCGACAAGCGGAGCAAGAAAATTTTATTGAGGTTGTCAGTTTCCATAAAACAAACGGATAAACTCAAGCATATAGAACGTCAATCGGAATGGAATACAGTAAGTATGCCTAAAATTTTTAGCCTTATTGAAAATACGTTTGAAACAACTCAATGTTTCGAACGTATATCCAATAAGTTGCGCATTCCAACTGGAAACACGCTGTGGTTAAATTTTTCAGAAGTGGAAAAACTAACGATAGATGCCATTATGTATTTGATAGCCTTTATGCAAAATCAAAATAAACGGGGTTACACAAAGAACATAAGAGGCAACCTTCCCGAAAATGGGCAAGCGAAAAGCGACATGTTAACCTCTGGTTTCATGAAGTTTGTATCTCATCCTGCAATTATAAATGAAGAGCAACTGAAAAAAGAAGATACGTTTATGATTACCGTTGGAGAGACAGCAAGTCCGCGCGTTATGTGTGAGGTTCGTGAATTTGTAGACAAGGTTTTCGATCTGCCACCTAACTATTCACGCTTCATTTATACAATAGTTGGAGAGTTAATAACAAACACAAATGACTATGCGTATACTGATTATAATAAACCAGTAAACCGTTGGTACCTGTTCGCAAAGCAGGAGAAAGAGAAAATTAAGTTTACAGTTTTAGACACAGGGCTTGGAATACCTGCAACAATCAATAAAAGAAGATTAGAGAAATTAAGAGAAAAAATTTCTTTGATATCGGATAGTAAATATATTTTCGAGGCGCTACAAGGCAAGCACAAGTCAAATATTAGTAGAAGTAAAATGGGCGAACCAAACCGAAACAAGGGGCTGCCCGCGATATATAATTTTTACAAAGAAGGGAAAATTACGAATTTGAAAATAATCTCTAATTCGGGCACATATTATTGTACAGAAGAAGGAGAAAAAGAGTGTGAACTCGATAAAAAGCTTAAAGGAACAATATTTTATTGGGAAATCGAAGACAAAGTAAGAAGGGAGATATGAAATGAAAAAAATAGTATTAAGTGTTGCGAATGATTACACGAAAACACCGGGAGCGAGATACAGGAAGAACGGCGAATACTCGGGAGAAGACTTTCGGGAAACCAAATTGATACCTGCGTTTGAGAAGGCTCAAGCCGAAAATAAAAAACTTCTTGTAGATTTGGACGGATGTTACGGATTTTTATTGTCGTTTATTGATGAAGTTTTTGGCGGGCTGACTTTTAAGTTCGGAAAGGAGACTGTAACTAAAATTTTAGAGGTTCAATGTAAGGATGAGAGCTCTCTCGAAAGAGAGGTTAATATTGCCATTGATGATTGGGAAATAAAGAGGAAGTGCGGAGGAAGGACTTGATGAAGAAAATCCATTGGAATATTATAGTTCTGATACTCCTATTAGGTGTTTGTGTTGTTTGGATTTGTTATAGCAGGACAAACCCTAAGGAATATTTGTCTGCGCCAGTACATTCAATAATAACTATTGCGTTTGGTTTGTTAGTTTCTTATTATCTAGTCCAGAAGAAGACAGATAGACGCAAGAAATATGAGTTAGCAGAAAAGTTGATAGAGCAGACAAAGTGCAAGGTAGCTGATTTATTGACTTTATTATACAACGAAGAAATAAGTGTAGGACCTGTATTTGTCTTAAAAAGAGCTGTTACGAATAAATTGGATAATTGTGATAATATAGATTTGAATAAAAGTACCAAAGCTAAACTGAAGGACTGCATAGAGGCGGCAAAAGAATTGAACGACATCATAGAAGATATGCACGTAGCCGGAGGCGAATTAACAAACAAAATAAATAACAAAAAGCAAGACATAATAAGAATAATGGGAAATATCGAATATCGTTGCGATAAAGTTCTTGTTGATCTGTGGATGAGTTAACAACATAGTGTGTATAGGTGCGTTGACTTTGGTCGGTATGTTTTTGGTGTAGCAACAGAACTGCTGACAACATATCGCCGCAGGCTATGAGAAACAAAATAAGCCGCTGTAGCTTTTCTGCCGGCGACTTAATAAAACTATCGAATTTTTTAGGTGCAGATTTGATAGTAGAAACAAAGAGCGGTCAAAGGGTTGTGCTGAATGAAAAAGAGAGTTAAATCTATAACCCACTATTTAACCCACTTTTTTTGCTTGCGTGAAAATATAGAATACTTTTTAGCGATATTACACACGTCAAAACCCATATCGTACATGCGATTGCGATTTGGTGTATTCCGTGAAAATTTATAAAAGTGGGTTCGATTCCCATCACCCGCTCCAAAAAAACGTCGACTTCGTCGGCGTTTTTTAATGATATTTGCCCTGTTGGGCAAATATCATATCATTCGGCATAAGCCGAATAACATTTTTCACTTGCTTTTCTCATCTTTTCTAGGGCACCATTCATCATCACAAACCTCACATAATCTACCAAACTCTGCGCTATAACAGCAAACTAAATAATCACAATAATTCTATTAAGGGAATTATAACTTGTGAGGTGTTTTTGATGAAAATAAGAAAGAACAAACTTGGCAACAAAAATGTAATCGGCGCACAAATCACTAGAATCAGGAAAACGAAAGGTTTAAAGCAAAAGGAGTTTATTTCATTTTTGCAGGTAGAAGGGTTAGATATAAATCCAACAAGTGTTTCGAAGCTGGAAGGGCAGACAAGACAGGTCACAGATAAAGAGATTATAGTAATAGCAAAGGTGTTGGGTGTTTTGCCGGCAGAACTGTTTTTGCAAGAATAGTTATGTGAGGTATTTTTCAAAATCCACTTGCGCACATAGCAAAAAACGGGTATAATATGACTATGAATGATAGCTGATTTTTCTTGAAGGAGGGTTTATATCTATGAATATCAAAGCATCAGCAGCAATTCGAAGCAACTATAATGAGATATCTAAGCTGTGCAAAGAAAGCGGTGAGCCTGTTTACCTTACAAAAAACGGCGAAGGCGACCTTGTGGTTATGGATATCGCCGCCTTTGAGCGCCGTGCAAAAAATTTGAAAATTGCTGAAGATTTATTCGCTATCCGAACAGCGAGGTTGAATGGCGCAAAAGGCTATTCTGTTACGCAGGCAAGGGAATCGCTGGGCAAGACCATTGAAAATGCGGTGAACGGTGAATGAAAATATACGATGTAATTATCTCAGATGCCGCATACGCCATGCTCGACGCACATATTGATTTTTTAGCGCGGGTAAGCAAGCCTGCCGCCACCAAGCTTATGGATGGTATCTTAGACCGCATAGATTCTTTAAAGGAAAACCCGGAGCGCTATCCTTTTTATGAAAATCCGTTTACCGCAGCAAGCAGATACAGAAAGATTATTTGCTCGAAACGGTATATGGTTTTGTATGAAATATCAGACGACACTGTATATGCTGACTATATTTTAGATTGCAGACAGGACTCTGAATTGCTATTAGGTTGAAAAGTGACGCCTCGCGTTACTTTTTTTATGCCGTCAATCAACGTCGTTGGCTTATCCTGCTGATTGACTCGCCCTATTCCGAAAAATATGAATTCCCTATTGGAAATCCTATAACTTTAGTGTATAATATTAATTAGTACATATATAATGAGAGTATTTTGACACAAGGAGGCTGATTCTATTGGATATGCCCATATTTTCTATACTCATTTCCGATATAGCAGATGAGTTCCATTTAGAAAAGGTGTATGAGCCGGAGGATTTTGAAACAAACGAGGTAATAACCTCGGAGGTAAACCGCCCCGGTATGCAGATTATAGGGTTTTTCGACTACTTCGAAAAATCGCGTATACAGATACTCGGCAAGGTTGAGATTACATACCTGCGCGAGCTAACGGCTGAAAAGCGTATGGAATGCTTTGACCGCCTGCTTGCCACAAAGGTGCCGGCAATCGTTATCACGCGCTCGCTGGAGGTTTTCCCGGAGCTGCTGGATATGGCGAAAAAGCACGAAGTGTGCGTATTGCGCACAGACGACAGCACATCGCGGTTTATGAGCGCGCTTATCAGCTACCTAAACCTGCATCTTGCGCCGCGTATCACACGCCACGGCGTATTGGTTGAGGTTCACGGCGAAGGCATACTCATACTCGGCGAAAGCGGGGTTGGCAAGAGCGAAACCGCCGTGGAGCTGGTTAAGCGCGGACACAGGTTTGTAGCCGACGACGCTGTTGAGATCAAGCGCGTGTCGAACAAGACGCTTGTGGCAAGCTCGCCGCCTGTTATACGGAATTTTATAGAGCTGCGCGGTATAGGTATAGTCGATGTTAAGCAGATATTCGGTATGGGTGCGGTTAAGGACACCGAAAAGATAGATATGGTTATCCATCTTGAGCAATGGGAAGACGGCAAGCCGTACGACAGGCTTGGGCTGGTAGACGAATACACCAACATCCTCGGCGTGAATATCCCGTCGCTCACAATACCTGTTCGCCCCGGGCGGAATTTGGCGATTATACTCGAGGTTGCCGCTATGAATAACCGCCAAAAGCGCAGCGGCTACAACGCTGCGGAAGAGCTAAACAGCCGTCTGATGAGCGAGATGGAGAAAAATATGCCGCTGGGGTGATAATTCAGATTATTTTGTTTTATCCGTAGGGCAAGGGCTCTGCTCTTGCTGTTCCCTCTTGCGTCATATCAACATTTAGGAGGAACCAAATTTGAAAATATTAGTAGATACACATACACACACAAACGCGTCTGCACACGCATTTTCCACACTCGAGGAAAACCTGCACCACGCCGCTTCTTTGGGGCTGGAGGCGATCGCGATAACAAACCATGCGCCCGGTATGCCCGATTCGCCGCATATTTGGCATTTCGACTGCCTGCCAAATATCCCGCGCGAGGTTCACGGTGTGAAGGTGCTATACGGCGTTGAAGCGGATGTTCTCGATGCAGACGGCATGCTGGATATGCCGCCGTCGGTGCTTTCGAAGCTGGATGTTGTTATTGTGTCGATGCACCACGAGTTGTTTAAGCCGCAAAACCGCAAGGCGCATACGCAAGCGTATATAAACGCGCTGAACAACCCGTATGTGGATATTATCGGACACAGCGGTTCGCCGGAGTATGAATACGATATCGACGCTGTGCTTGCTGTGGCGAAAAAAGAGGGCAAGATGATAGAGATCAACAACAACTCGCACCTTGTGCGCAAGGGCAATATTGAAAACTGCCGACGTATCGCCAAGCGGTGTATGGACATGGGCGTGTATGTGGTTGTGAGCAGTGATTCGCATATATCCGTAAACGTGGGCAATGTGTCTGAAGCGATGGTGATGATGGACGATATCAATTTCCCGGAGGAATTGGTGGCAAATACATCGCTTGATAAGTTTTTGAGCATCCTAAGACAGAGGAAATTGGTTGGTGGGCTGTGAAATAAAAACTGATTGTACGAGGAGATTTCAGATGTTTAAAAAAATCGGCAACACGAAATTTCTAACCGCGGCAGACGGTGAATATTTGTTGAGAATTGAACCGATTAACGGGCAAACTGTTCGTGTGCGACTTACAAAAAAAGATATTTTTACGGATACAGATAGCCTGATAATCGAAAAACAGCCTGACTTCGCCGAATACGACATCTTTGAAAGCGATACTCAGCTCGGCGTTCGCATTTCTGCCATGACGATCAATGTGTCGAAGGATACCGGCGCTGTGACGTTTTTAGATACGGCGGGGCATGTGATTTTGCGTGAGCCGCATCAAGGCAGTAAGTTCCTTGCAGAAAAACCTGTGTACAAAAATATATATCCCAACAGTCCTGACGTTGTTGCACGCCAAAGCGTTGACGGCATACAGGTACATGCAGTACACAGCGAAACAGTGTTCGACCGTGATGCATATGAGGCGAAACTGTCCTTTGTATTCGATGATAGCGAGGCACTTTTCGGTTTGGGTTCGCACGAAGAAGGCTGCGGAAATCTGCGCGGAAAGTCCAGAACGCTGTATCAGCAGAATTTTAAGGCGTGTGTACCCATGCTGGTGTCAACTAAGGGATATGGCGTATTAATTAACTGTGGTTCGCTGATGACTTTCCACGACGATGCATACGGTTCGTATTTTTGGATGGATACTGTAGACGAGCTGGACTACTATTTTATCTTTGGCGGCAACGCGGACGGTGTGACAAAGGCGTACCATACGCTGACAGGCAAAACGCCGATGCTTCCGAAGTGGGCGTTTGGTTACATGCAATCGAAGGAGCGGTATCAGTCGCAGATGGAACTGCTTGATATCGCAAACGAATACAGGGCGCGGAATATTCCGATTGATACCATTATTTTAGACTGGCAATACTGGCCGTTAGATGGCGGATGGGGTCAAAAATCGATGGAGGAATCCCGTTTCCCGAACCCTAAGCTTTTAACAGAAACGCTTCATAAGATGGGCGCAAAGCTGATGGTCTCCGTCTGGCCTATTATGAGCGGCGGATGCCCAAATCAGATCGAGATGCTGGAGTGCGGCGGTATGCTTGGCAATGGTTCCACGTATAACGCTTTTGACGAACATGCGCGTAAATGCTACTGGGAGCAGGCAAACAGAGGGCTTTTCAGTTCGGGAATCGATGCTTGGTGGTGTGACTGCGTTGAACCGTTTGAAGAGGATTGGCGCGGCGAGTTCAAGCCGGAGCCGCATATACGAACACAGATTAACAGCGATGTAAGCAAGCGGTATATAGACGATGCGATGATTAGCCTCTATTCGCTGTATCATTCAAAGGGCATGTATGACGGACAGCGCGGAGTTACAGACAGGAAACGGGTACTGAACCTGACACGCTCGTCGTATGCCGGGCAGCACAGATACGGCACTGTGACATGGTCCGGTGATGTTTCGGCAAATTGGGAGACTCTCGCTCGTTCAATTCCTGAAGGTGTGAACTTTTGCGCCACAGGAGAGGCATATTGGACATCGGATATCGGCGGTTTTTTCGTACACGATGATGGGTATTGGTTTACCAAAGGTGAGTATCCGAACGGCTGTGATGATATGGGATATCGTGAGCTATATACTCGTTGGTTCCAATACGGTGCGTTTCTGCCGCTGTTTCGCTCGCACGGAACGCATACGCCGAGAGAGGTTTGGCGTTTTGGCGAAAAGGGTACAGTGTTCTATGACACGCTGGTAAAGTTTATTGAGCTAAGGTATCAGCTGTTGCCGTATATCTATTCTATATCAGCTAATGTGTCAATAAACGGCGGCAGTATGTTAAAAGGTGTTGCACTCGGATATCCCGATGACGCGGCAGGCTATGATTTGACAGACCAGTATCTGTTTGGTGATTTTATGGTGTGTCCGATTACGGAGCCGATGTATTATAAAGCCGGTTCTTTGCCGCTGGATGGTATCGCGAAGTCGAGAGAGGTGTACCTGCCAAAAGGGCAAATATGGTATGACTTTTGGACAAATGCAGCGATAGACGGCGGCACGCATATTATTGCCGACGCGCCAATAGAGAAAATGCCGCTTTACCTGCCCGCGGGTGCGATTATTGTTATTGGGGCGGTTATGCAGTATACAGACGAGGTAACGGACGCGCCGTATATCGTCAATATCTACGCCGGCAAAAGCGGTTCGTTCACGATTTACGAGGACGACGGTGTGAGTTATGACTATGAGCAGGGCGCGTATGCAACAGTGCAGCTGGACTGGAATCAAAACAACAGAATGCTCAGTATTGGCGAAAGAATCGGCACATTTGACGGACTTGTGAGAACACGTCAGTTTGTTATACGATATATCGACGCGGACGGCATATGTGAGCAGTCGGTTGTGTACGACGGAGATTCTGTTACGGTTATATTTTGATAAAACAATAATATATATTTTTTAGGAGGAACAGACATGTACATAGGAATCGATTTAGGAGGAACAAATATTAAGGCGGGATTGGTCGACGAAAACTGCAAGGTGGTGCATTCCGGCTTGGTACCCACAGGCGCACAGCGTCCGTATCAGGAGATACTCAAGGATATGGCGGAGCTTGCGATTCGTGTAACAAAAGAAGCGGGCTATGATATCACAAAAGACGTGAAATCCATTGGCATCGGCTCACCCGGCACCTGCGACGCGAAGAACGGTGTATTGGTATATACCAACAACATCAACTTCGACAATGTGCCGATGCGCGCAGAGATACAGAAGTATATCGACCTGCCTGTGTATATCGGCAACGACGCGAATGTTGCGGCATGGGGCGAGTATGTTGTGCTAAACGACGCGGATTTAGAGCATATGATATTCATCACGCTCGGCACAGGCGTTGGCGGCGGCGTTATCATCAATCGCAAGATATACGACGGCTTCAACGGCGCGGCGGCGGAGATTGGGCATTTCCAAGTTATGAAAGACGGCGGCGAGCCTTGTACATGCGGGCGAAGCGGCTGTTGGGAGGCATACGGCTCTGTTACAGCGCTGATTCGCGACACCAAGCGCGCGATAGAGCAGAATTCGGGCGGCGTTATGGCGAAGCGGGTGGAAGAAAACGACGGCAAGGTAAGCGGCAGAACAGCTTTTGACGCGGCAAAACTGGGCGATAGCGCGGCGCAGAAGGTTGTAGATACCTATATCCATAATATCGCCGAAGGTATGGCGAGCGTGATTAATATATTCCAGCCGCAGGTGCTGGTTATTGGCGGAGCGATATCCAAAGAGGGCGATTATCTGCTGAACCCCATCAAAGAATGGGTTGCGCAGTTCCGCTATTCGAAGAATATACCGCAGACGGAGATCCGTATTGCGCAATTAGGCAACGATGCAGGTATTATCGGCGCGGCATTGTTGGGTAAGGAATAGCCTGAATAAATTCAGGCTACGGAAAAAGCACAGGTCAAAGGCGGATCTGTGGTCTTTCAGACCGACTTTTTCACCATGTTTTTAAAGAAACGAGGTATAGCTATGCAATTATCACCGCGGTTTACTGCACAACTCGATAAAATCACAGGCGGCTGTATATATAATGCGCCTATGAATGAATATACCTCATTTAAAATCGGCGGAGCGGCGGACGTATTGGCTCAGCCTTCGTCGTCGGAGCAGATAGGTGATATTATCCGCATTTGCGGCGAATACGATACGCCCTACACCGTAATCGGCAACGGCTCGAACCTGCTTGTGAGCGACTGCGGCATACGCGGCGTGGTAGTTATGATAGGCGGCAATTTCAGCGATATCAGCGTTACCAACACAGCCATAACAGCGCAGAGCGGTGCGCTTCTTGGCAAAATCGCAAATACAGCGGCGGCAAGCGGACTCTCCGGGCTGGAGTTTGCGTCGGGCATACCAGGTACTCTGGGCGGTGCGCTGTTTATGAACGCGGGTGCATACGGCGGCGAGATGAAAGATGTTGTTGTGCGTACGGAATATATAACGCCGGACGGAGATATTCGTACAGTTGAAGGCGATGCGCATATGTTTCGGTATCGCGGAAGTATGTTTGCCGACGGCGGACATATTATATTGCAGAGCGAGATGCATCTTACGCGCGGCGGCGAGAAGGATATTCGCGCGAAGATGAGCGAGCTGAATGCCAAACGGCGCGACAAACAGCCGCTGAATATGCCGAGCGCAGGTTCGACATTCAAGCGCCCGAAGGATCATTTCGCCGGAACGCTGATAGAGCAATGCGGATTGAAGGGCTATACCGTCGGCGGCGCGCAGGTGTCGGAAAAACACGCCGGTTTCGTTGTAAACATAGGCGGGGCAACGGCTGTGGATGTTATGCGGCTGATGGAGCATGTGCAGACGACGGTGTATAAGCAGTGCGGCGTGATGCTGGAGCCGGAAGTACGGATGTTGGGATTTTGATTGATTTGGAAATGAATTATATGCTTGGGCGTAGGGTCGCCTGAGACCGGGGACGGTCGCCCCTACGACATATATAATACACCAAAACACCACAAAGGAGGAAACATATGCGTTTTATAATAATAACAGGACTATCGGGTGCAGGCAAAAGCCACGCGGCGCGGTGTTTGGAGGATGCGGGCTACTATTGCGTAGACAATATGCCGCCTGCGCTTATACCGAAGTTTGTGGAAATATGCTATTCCTCCAACGGAAAGATCGACAAGATTGCGCTGGTAATCGATATACGCGGCGGCGACATCTTCAACCAGCTTCTGACCGAGCTTAACGCGCTCAAAGCGTCGGGCTACAACTATGAGATACTGTTCTTGGAGGCGAGCGACGAAGCGATTGTTAAGCGATACAAAGAAACGCGCCGTATGCATCCGCTTGCAAAAGACGGAAAGCTGATAGAAGGCATTTGGCAGGAACGCGGCATGCTCAAGGATGTTCGCGCGCGGTCAAACCATATTTTAGACACATCAAACCTCAGCGCCGCGCAGACAAAGGCGTATCTGACAGATATGTTTTGCGACGAGACAGACAACACAGGCATTGTTTTGAATGTGCAGTCGTTTGGGTTTAAATACGGCATTGTGCTGGATGGCGACCTGGTTTTCGATGTGCGGTTTTTGCCGAATCCGTTCTATATAGAAGATATGCGCGACCATACAGGGCAAGACGAAGATGTGCAGGGCTATGTGCTTAGTTTCTCGCAGTCGCAGGAGTTTTTGGCGCGTATGCAAGATATGTTGTCGTATCTTATACCGTATTATATGGAAGAAGGCAAGTCGCAGCTGGTTATTGGCATTGGATGCACCGGCGGCAAGCACAGGAGTGTGACGATTGCGACAAAGCTGTATGAATATTTGAAGGAATGCGGATACAACGCGGTGCTGAGCCATCGCGATATTAAGAAGGATAAGTAGATTTTCAACCTAACTGCGAAAGGATGGGTCTGTTATGTCTTTTGCATCCGAAAGCAAAGAGGCGATTTGCAAAACCGCCGAGGGAACATGGTGTTGCAAGCGCAGCGAACTGGCTGCGCTTGTTTGCTTTGCAGGCGGTATAACACGGAGTGTGTCGTACAGCGATATTGCAGATACACAAAGCGTAATCGCCGACACACTGAAAATCAGAATAGAGCACAAGAGTGTGGCAAGCCGTATTGCGGCGCTTTTGAGCGATGTGCTGGGTATATCGGCATTCGGCACCGAGGTGCCTGCAAACCGCGGCGGATGTTATGTTATCACAATATCGGACAAAAACACGCTGGATAACCTTGCCGACGGTTTGGGGCTTGTTCGCGGCGAAAATATCCAACTGCATCCGAACGCAGAAGTTTATGACTTCGACTGCTGCAAGGAGGCGTTTATACGCGGCGCGTTTTTGGGCGGTGGCTCAATTATTGACCCGGAGAAGAACTACCATATGGAGTTTGTAACACGCACGGCGGCGTTGGCGGATAAGCTGGCGGAGATTATGGATTTTTACGGCGTACGCGCCAAAACCACTGTGCGCAAGGACAGCTTTGTGGTGTATATAAAGGAAAGCGACGCGATTGCCGAACTGCTTGGCGTTATGGGTGCAGGTATGGCGATGATGGAGCTGTATAATATCAAAATCGAAAAAGAACTGCGCAATACGGTGAACAGGCAGGTGAACTGCGACAGCGCGAATATGGACAAAATCACCGCCGCCGCCGCTGTGCAGTGCGGCGCGATACGCAGGCTGATAGACAGCGGCAGGCTGGATGCCTTACCGGACACATTGCGCGAGGTTGCGCTGCTGCGGCTGGATAATCCGGACATATCGCTGAAGGAGCTTGGCGAGATGCTGAATCCGCCGATTGGAAAGTCGGGGGTGAACCATCGGCTGAAACGAATTTTGGAGATTGCGGGCGTGTAGGTGTTCAGAAAGGATGATTTTTATGAAAAAATTTATATGTTCTATACTTATACTCATTATGATTCTGCCATCTGCGGTATCGCAAGCCGCGGAGGGTGCGATTAATGATGCGATAAAAATCCAAGTAAACGGACGCTATCTAACAATGGATGTTGCGCCTGTTATCGTCAATGACCGCACACTTGTACCGATACGGGTAATCGCCGAAGCCTTGGGCGCGCAGGTTTTGTGGCACGAGGCTGTGCAGACTGTCAATATCACCCTGGGCGATACCGCCATAGAACTATATATCGGTAAAATCTCTGCGTCGGTAAACGAAAACGCCGCAGAGCTGGACGCCGCGGCTTGTATAATAGAGGACAGGACGTTTGTGCCGCTGCGGTTTATTGCGGAAGCTATGGATGCCGATGTTGATTGGGACGGCGAAGTCCGAACGGTTATCATCCAAACCGAATCGCCGCTTTACGCGTTTATCGGCAATGTTGGGTATCTGGACAAATCCGAATCCAAGATTCAGGCGGAGGTTGTTTCCGAGCTGGAAGAATACTCGTATGATGGCGCTCGGGTTATAGACGTTGCGCCCACTGTTCGTGTGGATATCCGAGGCGACAGCAAACCTGCCAAAATCGTTAAGGCGGAGGATTTGGCGAAGGAACTCTGCAGCATACCAAACGCGAAAAGGGCGGTTGTAGACGCCGCCGCAATCATCGAGCTTGACGAGCAGGAGCGTCTTACGGCGATAACAGTGCTTTCGATGGATTTGCATAACGAGCGCGAAGTCAAAGTGCATAAAAGCGAAGGCGATTATAAAATTACTGTGGAGGGCTTCGAACCCTTTTATTATGACGATAACACAAAGGCTATTTTTTTGGCGGATGAGCGTTTTGGCGCAAGCGTGGGCTATGTTCTGCCCTTAGACGGTTTCATCTACGCCGACGAGCAGGAATATGTATATGGCATCGACCCTGTCACGCGTGTGGCAAGCGTTGTTGTTATCAAAGGGCAGATCAGTGTCGATTTAGTCTTGTTCGATTTGATGATTGTAGACACCGTGCGCGATATGACAAACGAAGACGGCGAGCTTGTTTCCGAGATAACGTATTGGGCAAACAACGAAAAACATACAGGCGTTACAACTAGGCATTTCCCCAAAGAGGATTTGACCTTCGGCACAGCCTGTTTGTTTTACAGCGGATGGAATGGCAAGATTTCGCCGTTAATCCCCTGTTCAACAATTGGCAAAAAAGGCACAGCTTCCGCAGGCAAATTCAATATATCCGGAGATACAAGCGACCCTGACGAATGGTGGAATAAAAGGTCATTCCCGATGGTTCTGCTCGCAGGCACATGCAAAATGGTGGCTGATAACACTATAAGGCTTGACAATAAAGCGGATATAGCCGGAATTGCCCAAAACATAAAATGGGGTTTGAAGATTGAAACCGCGCCGATACCAATGCCGGAATACGAAACGTTTGGCGGATTATATGAAGGCTATATGCTAGCCGATGAAAACACCGAAATTTCACCGGAGTACGGCACAATAACCATGATTAACACCAAAACACGTGATGTCAAGATGATAGAAGCAAAAGATGCTGAAGAAACCGCCGACGCATTGCGCGGTATACCGAAAAACGCACAGGTTTTGATGTTGTATTTTTATAGCAGCCTTAGGCACGTAGTATTCTTGATATAGGGATATATACACTAAAACACAGAGGAGCAAAACCATGAAAAAACGTATTATAACATTCCTGCTTGCGGCAATCATGCTAATGTCTGCCGCTACCCTATCCGCCGCGGCAGAAGACACAATAACCGAAGGCAAGGACTATATCTATATAAACGGCGAAAAGCTCACCTTCGACATGCCGCGGGTTGTGCAAAACGAGCGCACGCTGGTGCCGTTCCGCGCGATATTCGAGGCGTTCGGCGCGGATGTGGATTGGAACGAGCAATCCGGCGCTGTTACAGGCATGCTGGCGGATGATAGCGTAACGCTCACAATCGGCAGCGATATCGCAGTCTGCAACGGAGAAGCTGTCGCGCTCGATGCGGTGTCGATTATATATAACGGCAAAATGCTTGTACCGCTTAGGTTTGCGGCGGAATCGCTGGGCATGTCGGTGTATTATGAGCCCAATTCGACCGATATTTATATAACATCTCAAAAACAGCTGGAGCTTACGGCGTATATACATAAAAATGTGCTGGGTGAACTGCCCGACTGGCCTATATTTGGCAGAGAAGGCGGCGCGGCGGCTATGACAAATATTGATTTAGCGGGAATGGCAGATAGTGAAAACTTTCAATTCATAAGCGAGTTCGAAAAAATGCTGGAGATGTCGCCGTTGCCGGATATCATACAGGGCTACAGATTTATAATAAACAACCCCGACATAGTAAACAACAAGATGACTCCGCTAAACGACTTGATTACCGACGAATATACGCCGAATATCAAGCGGTTTTTCCAAAAGTATCCCGAAGCATGGGCGGAAAGCGTTGCGCTTGATGGAAATCTATACCACATCCCCTCTGTGCGCTCCACATACTCGCCGCACGGCTTCTTTATCCGCAAAGACTGGCTGGATAAGCTGGGGCTTGCTGTACCTACAACGGTTGACGAGTACTACACCGTGTTAAAGGCATTCAGAGAGCAAGACCCAAACGGCAACGGCATAAAGGACGAAGTTCCGTATTTCGACACCTACGGCAGTCTAAACGCCCTGATTCAGCTGTTTGGCGCACATACCGGCTGGTATGTTGCAGACGACGGTGCGCCGTATTACGGCAAAATTACAGAAGAATATAAAAACGCGATAAAAAACCTTGCGCGGTGGCATGCGGAAGGCTTGATAGACCCTGATCTATTCCAAAACAGGGATATTGCTCTGGGAATCATGCTCGATGCCGACATCGGTGGAGCCACTTACGAATGGTTTTCGAAAGCATACGAATTTGACCGTCTGCCTTCCAATACAGATGGGGTTGGATTTATCGCAATCGCGCCTCCGGCAGATATATATGGTAATGTGAAAAACATCATTGAAGCGGAACTGCTCGACAGAGAGGGCTGGGGGATATCGATAGACAACTGCCATCTGCCCGAAACGCTGAGGTATTTCGATTTTTGGTTCTCGGAGCCGGGGCAGCGGCTGTATTCATACGGAATCGAGGGCGTAGACTACACTATAATAGATGGAGTTCCCACCTTTACAGATGCCGCTTTAAACGATCCGTATGGCAAAACGACGCGCTTGCGGTTTAAGGGGCAGGTCGACATCGGCGCGCAGATATCGTTGGAATCAGACATTGCATATATGAACCAAATCGGCAGAGACGGGGCGATGATGTATGACAGCAACGGCTATGCCTTGCCGCCTTTCCCGAGGCTAAACTATACAGACGAAGAAATGATAGTTTACGACAAATACTTTGACATCACCCTCTATATAAGAGATATGGAGAAAAAATGGTTGGCAGGCGTTTGCGATGTCGACGAGACATGGGACGAATATTTGCGCACCATAGACGAGATGGGGTATCACGAGGTGCTGCTTATGCAGAAGACGGCGTATGATAGGTATTTGAAAGATTTAGATGCGGCAAAGGAACTTTTTGGTAATTAATGCGCAGAAAACGGCGCAAAGAATACAGTATAAAAAATAGAATAAAAAGGAGATCAAAACATGAAAAAACGTATCATAACATTCCTGTTGGCAGCAATCATGCTGATGTCCGCATTTACCCTTTCTGCAACAGCAGACTACGCAGCGACCGAGGGCGAAGACTATGCCTACCAAGCCGGCACAACGCTCAAACTCGCAGCCGCGCCGATTATTTATCAAGACAGGACGCTTGCCCAGCTTTGGTATGTAGTCGAATCGCTGGGCAAGGTGGTGTCTATTCACAGAAGCGAAACGGCGCCGCTTGAGCTTACGGCGTTTATACATAAGGGCGCATGGGGCGCGCTGAATCCCAAATGGGTTATATTTGGCAGAGACGGCGGCGCGGCGTCTATGACAAATGTGGATTTAAAGGGTACAGCAAACAATAACTCAACCGATTCCGCGCAGGAATTTAGCTTGATGATGGCAAACTTTCCGCTGCCGGATATCATTCATGGCAGTAAAACACAGCTTAACCAAGCCGCAACGATGGATGAGGCTTTGATTCCGCTAAACGACCTGATTACCGACGAATATGCGCCGAATATCAAGAAGTTTTTCGAAGAAAATCCCGAAGCGTGGTCGGGAAGCATTGCGGATGACGGGAACCTATACTATATACCGAATTCTTTCGAAGGTACTCCGTCGACCGGTTTCTTTATCCGTAAAGACTGGCTGGATAAGCTGGGGCTTGCTGTACCTACAACAGTTGACGAGTACTATGAAGTGCTGAAGGCGTTTAGAGAGCAAGACCCAAACGGCAACGGTCTTAAGGATGAGATTCCGTATTTCGACAGAAACGCCAGTATAGACGGCTTGACCCAGCTATTCGGCGCGCATGACTATTGGTATGTGTCGGACGACGGAATAGTCGGCTACGGAAAAGCGACGGAAGAACATAAAAACGCGATGAAAAACCTCGCGAAGTGGTATGCGGAAGGATTGATAGACCCGGAAATATATATGCGCGGGCAAAGGTCGAGGGATATCCTTCTCGGCGATAACCTCGGCGGCGCTACACATGACTGGTTTTCATCTACCTCCGCGTTTAACATCTTGTCTTCCCATATAGACGGATTCGAAATTGTAGCAATCGTACCGCCTGCGGATATATATGGCAATGTGAAAACTAATTTTTCGAGACAAATGCTCAGCGGAGAAGGCTGGGGGATATCGGTGGACAACCGCTATGCGATTGAAACGATAAAGTATTTTGATTTTTGGTTCTCGGAGCAGGGTCAGCGGCTGTATTCCTACGGCATTGAGGGCGTCGACTATAATATGGTAGACGGCGAGCCTGTGTTTACAGACGTTGTTTTAAACGCGCCGGATGGTGCGCCGACATATTTGCGAAATAGAGGACAATGCGAAATCGGCGCGCGAATGTCGCTGGAGGCGGAGCTTGCTGTTATGAACCCAATCGGCAGAGAAGGGTTTATGATGTATGAGGAAAATGGATACAGTATGCCGTCAATCCCGCGTATGAGCTATACCGCCAATGAAGAAAAAACGATTCGCAGTAATGGTGATGTGATTTTCAACTATACACGGCAAATGGAGATGGATTGGCTGTTTGGCACTGTTGATATTGACGCAACATGGGACGAATATCTGCGTAACCTGGACGATATGGGCTATCAGGAGATGCTGAATGCTCAGCAGAGCGCATATGATAGGTATTTGAAAGATTTAGGCAAGGCGAAACAGCCTTTTGGCAATTAACCCACCCCCCACAGAAAGGAGCATCCCCATGCCCACAATCCCATTCACCCACCTGCATGTGCATACCGAATACAGCCTGCTCGACGGTGCGGCGCCTATCAAGAAGCTGATCAAACGCGCCGCGGAAATCAACCAGCCCGCGCTGGCGATAACCGACCACGGCGTGATGTACGGCGCGGTGGACTTCTATAAGGCGGCGAAGGCGGCGGGCATCAAGCCGATTATTGGCTGCGAGGTATATACCGCCGCACGTACGAGGTTCGACAAACAGCACGAATACGACGCCGAATCGGGGCATCTTGTATTGCTCGCGAAGGACAATAAAGGCTACCAAAACCTTATTGCGATGGTGTCGGACGCGTTTATCGACGGATATTACTACAAGCCGAGGGTGGACTGGGAGCTGCTCGAAAAGTATCACGAGGGGCTTATATGCCTGTCCGCATGTTTGGCGGGCGATGTGCCGCGCGCGATGCTTCGGAACGGCTACGAAGCGGGCAAAGCTGTTGCTAAGCGGTATATGGAGCTGTTTGGCGCGGAGAATTATTATATAGAGGTGCAGGATCATGGTATAGACGACCAGCGTCGGCTGAACCCTATGCTGATCAAGCTGGCAGACGAGCTTGGTCTGGGGCTTGTGGCTACAAATGACCTGCACTATATCAACAAAGAGGACGCAACACACCAGGATGTGCTGATGTGCATCCAAATGGGTAAAACCGTAGACGACCCGGATCGTATGAAGTTTGAGTCAGACGAGTTTTACCTGAAGAGCGGCGTACAGATGCAAGAGCTGTTTCCCGGCATACCGTCGGCGATTGAAAATACCTGCAAGATAGCGGAGATGTGCAATATCGAGCTGGATTTCGACACCGTGCATCTGCCGGAATTTCCTGTGCCGCCGGAATATACAGCGTCGCAGTATTTGGAAAAGTTATGCCGCGAAGGGCTGGAGCGGCGTTATAATCCTGTTACCAAACGCGAAACAGACAGGCTGGAGTATGAGCTTGGCGTTATCAATTCAATGGGATATGTGGACTACTTCCTGATCGTGTGGGATTTTATAAAATATGCGCGTGACAGCGGCATACCTGTCGGTCCCGGCAGAGGCTCGGGCGCGGGCAGTATCGCAACCTATGCGTTGGAGATTACGAATATCGACCCGCTTAAATATAACCTGCTGTTTGAGCGGTTCCTCAACCCCGAACGTATAAGCCTGCCGGATATCGACACAGACTTCTGCTACGAACGCCGCGGCGAGGTTATCGACTACGTGATCCGCAAATACGGCACGGAACGCGTGTCGCAGATTATCACCTTCGGCACAATGCAGGCGCGCGCCGCTATCCGCGATGTCGGGCGGGCGCTGAATGTGCCGCTTGCTACGGTGGATATCGTGGCGAAGCTTGTGCCGCATGGGCTTGGGATGTCGCTTGAAAAGGCGCTCGACATAAGCGTGGAGCTAAACAAGCTGTATACGCAAGACGAGATGGTTCAAAAGCTTATAGACACCGCGATGGCTGTTGAGGGCTTGCCGCGCCATGCGGGGACACATGCGGCGGGCGTTGTGATATCCAAGGAGGCGGTGTCGCACTATGTGCCGCTTCAGACGAACAAGGACGTTATCACCACGCAGTATCATATGGACAACCTGAGCGACTTGGGGCTTTTGAAGATGGACTTTTTGGGGCTTCGAAATCTCACCGTTATCCGCGATGCTGTGGATAATATACAAAAAGGTCGCGGCGAAATTGTGGATATTGACCATATATCGTTTGACCATCAAGAGGTTTACGATATGCTGTCCATCGCAGACACCTCCGGCGTGTTCCAGCTGGAAAGCGGCGGCATGCGCTCGTTTATGAAGGAGCTGAAACCGCAGTCGCTGGAGGATATCATTGCCGGAATATCGCTATACCGTCCGGGTCCGATGGATTCGATACCGCGGTATGTGCGGTATAAGAACAATCCAACGCAAATTACGTATAAGCACCCGCTTCTCGAGCCGATTTTGGACGTTACCTACGGTTGTATTGTGTATCAGGAGCAGGTTTTGCAGATTGTGCAAAGCCTTGGCGGATACTCACTCGGCAAGGCGGATTTGCTTCGCCGCGCGATGAGCAAGAAGAAAGCCGACGTGATGAAGAAGGAGCGGGAACACTTTATATATGGGCAGAAGGACGACGAAGGTAACGTTATCATCGAGGGCGCGGTGAATCGCGGCATAAGCGAGAGTATTGCGATCAGCATCTTCGACGAGATTATGGATTTCGCGAGTTATGCGTTCAACAAATCGCACGCGGCGGCATATGCTGTAGTGGCGTACCAGACAGCATACCTAAGGCGGTTCTATCCTGTTGAATATATGGCGGCGCTGCTCACCAGCACGATGGGCTTTGCAGAAAAGGTTACAGAATATATAGGCGACTGCGCGGCGATGGGTATAAAGCTGCTGCCGCCGGATATAAATAAGAGCTTTTACAAATTCACTGTCGAAGACGGCTCGATACGATTCGGGCTGGAAGCGGTTAAAAATGTTGGACATCGGCTTCTTGTCTGCATTGCAGACGAGCGCGAAAGTGGCGGCGCGTTTAGCAGTTTCTTCGATTTTTGCGAGCGGATGTCCGGCACAGAGCTGAATAAACGCGCGCTCGAAAGCCTTATAAAATGCGGCGCGTTCGATTCGCTCGGCGGAAAGCGTTCGCAGATGATGGCGGTATACGACAGTTTTCTGGACGGTATCGCCGCCAACCGCAAGCGCAATATCGAGGGGCAGATATCGCTGTTTGGTGAGATGGACGAAGAGGACGCGTCGG
>JGI994J12354_10001786_pt1 | contig 21561 bp, 16 predicted proteins | sample IntmicLarv3ML3BL_FD_12354 | JGI IMG/M metagenome (IMG submission 12354) | reverse complement strand
TGGTAAAGTTGAAGCTGGCATACCTGAAGACGACCCACGTAACCCTGCTGTTATTGCGGATAACGTAGGCGACAACGTAGGCGACGTTGCTGGTATGGGCGCAGACCTTTACGAGTCTTACATGGGTGCGCGTGTTTCTGCAATTGCGCTTTCAGTAGGTGCAGGGCTTGGGTTTGAAGGTATGATGGTACCAATGGCACTTGCAGGGCTTGGTGCGCTTGCTTCTATAGTAGGTACTTTCTTTGTTAAAACAGGTGAGGAGCTTGACCAAAGAAAATTACTTGCAGCGCTTAGAAAAGGTACATATTTTAGCTCAGGGGTAACAGCAGTACTTACATTTGCACTTTGCTGGGTTACATGGGGAAGTACTGGTCTTGGTATTTTTGGCGCTATAATGAGCGGATTACTAGCGGGCAATATAATTGGTTACGTTACAGAGTATTATACGTCTGACACATATAACCCTACTATGAAAGTTGTTGATAGTTCAAAAACTGGTGCGGCTACACTTATTATCAGTGGTTTGTCTTTAGGCATGTATTCTACAGCAGCACCAATAGTTATAGTAGCTATTTCTGTTTTGGTAAGCTTTTTTGTTGCAGGTGGTGCAACAAGCTTTGGCATGGGGCTTTATGGCGTAGGTATTTCAGCTGTAGGTATGCTATCAACACTAGGTATAACACTTGCTACAGATGCATATGGCCCAGTTGCCGATAATGCAGGCGGTATTGCTGAAATGGCAGGCCTTGAGCATGAAGTTCGTGAGCGTACAGATGCACTTGATTCACTTGGTAATACAACAGCGGCAACAGGCAAAGGTTTTGCTATAGGTTCTGCTGCACTTACAGCACTTGCATTAATTGTTTCTTTTGTACAGCAAATAGAGCTAATTGACCCATCTTTTGTATTAAACCTTTCAATAATTAACCCAACTGTGCTAATCGGATTGATGATAGGCTGTATGATTCCGTTTGTTTTCTCAGCGTTTACTATGGACGCCGTGGGCAAATCTGCCCAAAGTATCGTTACAGAAGTTCGCCGTCAGTTTAAAGAAATTCCTGGGCTAATGGAAGGCACTGGTAAGGCAGACTATGCAGCATGTGTAGATATTTGTACAAAAGCTGCACAGAAGGAAATGATTATACCGGCACTTTTAGGTGTTATAGTGCCCATAGCTGTTGGAATGATTTTGGGAGTAAATGGCGTTGCCGGCTTGCTTGCAGGCACTACGATGACAGGCTTTGTACTTGCCGTTATGATGTCTAATGCAGGCGGCGCATGGGATAATGCTAAAAAACATATCGAAGCATCTGAAGCTGGTAAAGGCAGTGATGAGCATAAAGCAGCAGTTGTTGGCGATACTGTTGGCGACCCATTCAAAGATACATCAGGACCTTCCATCAACATTCTTATCAAACTTGTATCTATGGTAGCTATTGTATTTGCAGGCGTTATGATGAATTACTCTATCTTTTAAACTAAGATAAAATAAATTTGCACCCCATTGTTAAAAAACTATGGGGTGCATTTTGTTTAATTTGTTGCCACAATAAAGATATTGACATGCACATATAATGATTAGTATAATATATAAGTATTATGGGGGTATAGCTCAGCTGGGAGAGCGCTTGAATGGCATTCAAGAGGTCAGCGGTTCGATCCCGCTTATCTCCACCAAAAACACATAAAGTGCAAGCCGTGAGGCTTGTGCTTTTTGTATTTTTATGTAGCGGAGAAAGGAAAAATAACCTTGGTAGATTTCGTAGTTGGTTTTATAAAAAAACTACCCGCTGCGGGTAGTGTGCAAAATCTTTAAAAATAGTACAATACATTTGAAGTGTTGTGAAACTCAACACACCTTAATATAATCTACTTCTATTAGATTATATTAATAAAATGTATTTGAACCAAATTAATTGGTTCACTAAAAGAAGGAGGCACATCAATGAAAGTTGGAATGAAAGGTACTTTAGTTAAAGATGCAAATCTCAAGTATGATAGCTATGGTAGTGGCAGACCGGATGGACAACCCACAAAAACTTTGCCGGCAGGTACAGCAGTTGAAATTACTCACTTAGTAGAAAGCCCAAAACCGGGCCAAACTCATACTGTAAATGTAAACGGCATCGGATGGATTCAAGCTGATGCAATTAGCGTAACTGGCGAAGTAGCTGCAGCAACTACAACTGCACCTACAGGCGGTGCATTAAAAGTTGGAATGAAAGGCACTTTGATTAAAGATGCAAACCTTAAATATGATAGCTATGGTAGTGGTAGGCCGGATGGACAACCCACAAAAACTTTACCAGCAGGCACAGCTATTGAAATTACACATTTAGTAGAAAGCCCAAAACCAGGGCAAACCCATACTGTAAACGTAAATGGAATCGGCTGGATTCCAGCAGATGCAGTAAAAGTATAATAGCATAAAACTTGAAGGCACAGAGTTTGAACTCTGTGTCTTTTGCTTTTTATACTGAGGTAGAACCGCAAGATTGTGACAATATACCTTACAACACCTCCCACTTATGTGAAGAATTATATCAACGTGCATTGATATTTATATTTGGATGCATTAAAATAATTATTGATTTATGAAAGTGCGAGAATGTGGGGAGTTTGATGAAAGTAAAAAATAAAATTGCTTTTTCTATAGTTTCTTTTTTACTGGTTGCCGTTATATGTGGCACTCTATTTTTGCAGGGCATTATAAAAATCAACACGCCTTCAATAGCACAATATCCTGTTCGCGGGGTAGATGTATCTGAGTATCAAGGGCAGATTAATTGGCAAACAATTGAACAGCAGGGAATGCAGTTTGCTTTTGTTAAAGCGACAGAAGGTAGCGGATATATTGACCCGTTTTTTACACTCAATTGGGAAGCTGTATACCAAACATCAATTATAGCTGGTGCATACCATTTTTTCAGTTTTGATAGCCCTGCCCAAACGCAAGCGGAAAACTTTATTTCTACAGTTGAATTAAGAAGCGGGATGTTGCCCCCTGTGGTTGACATTGAACTTTATGGCCCGCATAAAAACAACCACCCGAATGCAGAAACGGTACGTGCTGAACTTGACTTAATGCTTAATTTGCTCGAAGAATATTATGGTGTAAAACCTATAATTTATACAACTCAGCAAACATACGCTCTTTATATTCGCGGCTATTACGATGAATACCCAATTTGGATTCGTGATGTATACTTTATCCCTTCATCAAATATAGAATGGACATTTTGGCAATATACAGATAAAGGGAGGTTAGAGGGTTATGATGGGGAAGAACAATATATCGACATAAATGTATTTGCCGGAGATATAGATAAATTAAGAACATTAACTGCTAATTGAATTTCTATTTAATCAAATGTAGTAAAAGTTTAATAGCATAAATAATTAGAGGCACAGAGTTTAAATTCTGCGCCTTTTACTTTTTGTACACTTTCAATACTAATATTAGCTTGTTAATATCATCTTTATTGTTATGCAATGTAATGCAACACGCAAACAGCATTTAGTATGTGTACAAAGTGTGCAATTAAAATGTGTTGTTGACTTATGCAGTGAAAACTAAGATAATTACATAGTATAATTCTTTTATCTATGCTTATTTAATGGAGGTAGTATTCACATGAAAAAAGATTTATTTGCAAAGCGTGCCAGCGTAAGAAAATTTAAGCCTGATGAAATTGATGACAGCATAATAGAAAAATTACTATTTGCCGCCGCTGAAGCACCAAGTGCAGGAAATAAACAACCGTGGCATTTCTATGTTGTTAAAGATGAAGAAATAAAAGCGAAGCTTAGTGAATATTCACTTAATCAAACTTTTATTCAAACAGCACCAATTGTTATAGTAGTATGTGCTGAACCGAGCCTTTCATCAGAAAAGTATGCAGAACGGGGCATAGAACTGTACTGTATACAAGATACAGCGGCAGCTATTGAAAATATATTGCTTTGTGCCACCCAAAACGACTTAGGTGCTTGTTGGTGTGGTGCATTTGATGAAAACCTTGTTAGAGAGGCTGTTAGCGCATCTGAAACAAGGCGCCCGATTGCTGTAATACCTGTAGGGTATCCAGATTCATCAGTTATTGATAAACCTAAACCAAAGCGGCGCCCCATGGAAGATATTGCTACGTTTTTGTAAAATGATGTTAGGTCACAAGAGTATCAAGGAGAGTAAAGAGTGCTCAATAATAAAAAAATGTTACGCTTTTTTGCTGTAAGTGTTGTGTTCTACATGGCATCTGGCTTTGCACACCCTGTTACACCGACTTTATTTCAAAGCCTTAATTTAGGCAACTATATGTTTGGGTATGCACTTGCCGCAATGATGACTATGTATTTTATATTTTCACCATTTTGGGGAAAACTTAATGATTATATTTCCAGCAAAACTATTATGTTAATTGGTTGTACCGGGTATGCTATAGGGCAAGTATTCTTCCTTTTGGCACATACTGAACTGCAATTTATTTGTGCCCGTGCTTTTGCGGGTATATTTACAGGTAGTGTTTTTGTTGCAATTATGAACTATACAGTACACATGGCAGAAGACGAAACTCAAAGAGGTGTATGGCTCACTACTGGGGCTACAATACAGTCTGTTTCTGCGGCATTCGGGTTTTTCGGTGGTGGCATGATAGGTTCAATTAAAACAGAATACGCCATTATTGCACAAATAACATTGCTTGCATCATGTGGCATACTTTTTTCATTTGTATGCGAAAAAGATGTAAAAGAAAATGCAGAAAAGATTAACTTTAATAAAATTGTAAAAGAGGCTAACCCATTCGCTGCATTTGTTGCAAGTAAAAACTTCATGACGCCTTTACTTGCAATGCTATTTGCTGTATGTGCACTACATAGCCTTGCATCAACTGGCTTTGACCAATCTTTTAATTATTACATAAGAGATCAATTTCAATTTTCTTCCGCATATAATGGAATTTTAAAGGCTGCTATGGGGCTTATTACCTTAGTTGCAAACAGTACATTATGTGTATACCTGATAAAAAAGACAGACGTGAGAAAATCAGTGTGTGTAGCATTGGGCGTTTGTGCTACAACTATGTTATGGATTATAAATATCAACCAAATAACAATGTTTTTAGCGGTAAATGTACTTTTCTTTGCATTTACATCTATTTGTCTTCCATTGTTACAAAGTGTTGTGGCAGACAATGCACATGGAGAACAAAGCAACTTAGTTATGGGGTTTTACAACTCAGTAAAGGGGCTTGGCGGTATTTTTGGGGCTGTTGCATCGGGTGCGCTATATGTGTATAACCCCAAATTCCCGTTTGTATGCAGTATGCTCGCACTTGTTTTGGCAACTGTATTCGCAGGGTTATTTTATGTAGGGTCTATTAAAAAAGAAAAGCCTGTACTATAAATAAAAGTGAATATGAAAAAGAAAGAGGAATGTATTAAAGATGATACCGGTTGAATCAGTGAAGGTTGTAGCTATTGGAATTTTTGTGTGCGTGTATATTTTATTGTTGGCTTTACCAAAATACAGGGCACATGTTTCAATAGCTGGTGCATGCTTATTTGTAATTCTTGGAATTTTACCGTGGCAACAAGCACTTGCACTTGTTGAATGGAATGTTATTATGATGATAGCGGGCACAATGGGTATCGTGGCTTTATTCATTGAATCTAAAATGCCGGCACTTATGGGAGACGCCATATTGCGAAGGGTGCCTAATGTAAAGTGGGCAATTATATCTCTTGCATTATTTGCAGGTATTATTTCTGCTTTTGTAGATAATGTAGCTACTGTATTAATGATAGCGCCTATTGCCCTTGTAGTTGCAAAGCGACTTGATATTCCACCTGTACAAATGATTGTGGCTATAGCAGTATCCTCTAACTTACAGGGTGCTGCAACCTTGGTAGGAGATACCACTGCAATTTTACTAGGTGCTGCAGCAAACATGAATTTTGTAGATTTTTTCTTCTTTCAAGGCAAAGCAAGCATGTTCTGGGTAGTACAAGTAGGGGCAATTGCATCAGCACTTGTAATGCTGGTGCTTTTTAAAAAATATAACCAACCCATAATTGAAATGGAAAAGCCGGAAGTTTCAGATTACTTTCCTACTGTGCTTCTTGTTGGAATGATAATATTGCTAATTGTAACCTCATTAATTCCTGCAGATAAAAAACCTATTAATACAAATGGATATATATGTATGGCGTTAATGCTATTAGGGGTTGTGCATGCAATTTTGGTAAGGAAAGATAAAGACCTTGCGAAGCTTGCAATAAAAGAAGTAGATTACTTTACTTTGTTTTTGCTTGCAGGGTTGTTTGTAATAATCGGCGGTATATCAGAAACAGGAGTAATTTCTGATATAAGTGCATTATTTGTGCGCCTTACGGGAGATAATATTTTTATTATTTATACATTAATTGTTTGGTTTTCAGTAATTGCCTCAGCCTTTATTGATAATATACCTTATGTGGCCACAATGTTGCCGGTGGTGGCAGGCATTTCAAGTATTATGGGAATTCCGCCATACTTGCTTTATTTCGGGTTGTTAACAGGTGCAACATTAGGTGGTAACCTAACACCAATAGGCGCTTCTGCCAATATAGCAGGTATAGGAATTTTGCGCAAAGAAGGACATGAAGTATCTGCAAAAGAATTCATGAAAATTAGCGTTCCGTTTACGCTCTCAGCGGTTATTACAGGGTATATTATGATTTGGATGATTTGGCGTTAATAGCTGTTTATATTTTTGAAAATAAAAGTGGTGGAATATATGCAAATACCTTTCTTGAAAAATAAAAACACAAGAAGGCATACAGTTTTAGCTGTTTGTCTATTTGTATTAGCATGGCTTTTATTTGCACACCCAGATATTTTGGAAACCGCTAACCATAGTTACTTATTTTTAGAAAACTTATTTAGTGGAGACATATTGCACTTTTACGAAAATGTTATGTTACATGAAAATACTTTGTATTACATTAACAACGCACACTATAATATTGTAATGTATTTAATATTTGGGGTGTTTTTGCTTCCGGTATTTATTGTTAACAAGTTATTTGCATTGCCAGTGCAAGAACCGTTGATATACTTTATCTCTAAATTCGTTGCAATAACCTTTTTCTTTGCAAGCATTTACTTACTTTACCGCATTACTTTAATTCTTACAGAGAAAGAAGAGGACAGTTTGTGGGTAGGCCTGCAAACTCTACTTTGGCCACCTGCTTTTTTTGCGGTTGCCATTATGGGCCAGTATGATAGTATATGCTTGTTTTTTATGCTACTTGGAATTTATTACTGGCTGAAAAACCGATTGACGGCTTGTTCAATGTGGTTTGGTGTGGCGGCAGCGTGCAAATTTTTCCCCTTGATACTTTTTGCGCTACTTATTTTACTGAAAGAGAAAGCACCACTAAAAGTAGCTAAATATGCATTGCTGTCTTTGTGGGTTCTCATTCCAACAAGTTTACTTTTCTACGGAAGAACAGGCGATATGTCGGTATTCAATGGGCTTATGATAGATAGGGTATTTGCAGCAACTTTTACAGGTGGTGTGCATATTTCACTATTCCCCGCTTGCATGCTGTTTTTATGCGTTTTCGCATACATATATACTCCAAATCATGAAAAAGAATCTCATAAAATGAGCATTTGGATGGGGCTTGTAGTATTTGGCGCAATATTTATTTTAATTGATTGGCACCCGCAATGGATTTTACTGCTTGCACCCTTTATTGTTCTTACTACATATATGGAGGAAAACCGCTTTTTGTGGAGCTGTTTAGATATTACGCTTTCTTTAGGCTTCTTTTTAATATGTTTTATTTATTACCCAGGTGAACTTGAAGCAAACTTAGCCTACCAAGGTTTACTGGGTGTAATACTAAAATATAACTTTTTTGCAGTTTCTGAAGCTTCTAATAGTATTTCATTTTATATTATGCGGTTGCTGCCAATTTTAATGAATTTGGCACCTGTTCTATTTGCCACGCCTATTTTTGCCAACATTGTTTTTAAGGCCCCGTGTAAGGGAAAAACGTTTGCAAGCACGCTTGTAAAAAGTAAAGAGGAAGTAAATTTTAAGCCAGCAGTATATCTTTGGTTAGTGTTTTTTACAGGAATTATTTTCTGGGCTTTACCTGTTGCTTTTACGTGGCTTAAAGGGTTTTCGTTTATATAGTTTTACATAAGAAAATATGTCAAATTGCTATAAAAACAGCAATATGTTAATCAAAAATTACAAAAAATGTACATGATGTAATAATTGCTTGCAAAAGTTAAAGTTTTAAACTAAACTAATTAGTAGCATATATTACAAAAAAACTGTATAAAGGATGTGCATTTTAGTATGAAAAAAACAATTTCTTTACTGGCGACTTTTGTTTTGTTATTCACTCTGGCATCTTGTACTAAACCATTACCTGAAGTAAGTAGCACCGTTGAAAGTACAGTAACAAGTAGCCCGGTTACCACTAGCGGTGGCACAGGCGTACCTTATGAAGAGAGTGCTACACAAATTGGTAGCAACACCACTTTCTACAACGAATATATTGGCATTGCTTTTGAAGTAAGAAGCGGCTGGTGGCAGTATGAGCGTTATGAAGAAAACTTTGCGGATACACAAGGTGTAACTGGTAACATCAACGATTTATATGTTTATTCCAACACTGACTTTATGAATTACGATTATGATGATATTTATTTCGGACATTTTGCTAATATGCAATTTTCTAACAATAAAAATCATGTAAGCATTGAGTTGTATGCACTTAGGGTTGATGGCATTAATACTTTAAATGATTTCGTTGATTACATTGTTGACTACAACGAAGCACCTTATAGCGATGGCAGACCCGGAGATGAGTTAGTAGGTACAACTACTGCTACAATTGATGGACGTACTTTTACTGCTTGCACTTTTAAAGTACAACAAACAAGTTCTTACTATTACTATATTACATACATGACAGAAATGAACGATGGGTTCTATCTTGTTGTAAGAGGCGACTATTGGCCAGATAATGCACAAGGTGCAGATGAAGTTCTTGAGTTCGTTCAAAATGGGTTTAACTTTATCTAATTCTTAGCATTATACTTTCAAATTAAAACACCGGTTTTTAAAACCGGTGTTTTTCTCTTTTAAAATGGCAATAAATGAGGTACAATTACTATAATAACTTGTATCGAAAAGGTGAAAGAGAATGAAGCAACAATCGCTGTTTGATGACAGATCTTTTTCAAACCCGCTTGCAAGTAGGCTTCGCCCTGATACACTTGAACATTTTGTGGGGCAGCAACATTTGCTTGCAGAAGGGAAAGTTTTACGCAACTTAATAGAAAGCGACCAAATGACCTCAATGATTTTTTGGGGGCCACCGGGCGTGGGCAAAACAACTTTGGCAAGAATTATTGCAAACAAAACAAATGCAAAATTTATAGATTTTAGTGCGGTAACAAGCGGAATAAAGGAAATAAAAGAAGTTATGCAACAGGCAGAGCAAAACCGCATAATGGGCGAAAGAACTGTTCTATTTGTTGATGAAATCCATAGATTTAACAAAGCACAGCAAGATGCGTTCTTGCCATTTGTGGAAAAAGGAAGCATTACCTTAATAGGTGCCACCACAGAAAACCCTTCGTTTGAAATTAACGCGGCTCTTCTTTCACGTTGTAAGGTGTTTGTACTGCAGGCGCTTGCAAAAGAAGACTTGGAGCAACTTATTAGATACGCTCTTTCTTCTGAAAAAGGGCTGGGGTTGCAAAAAATTGATATACAGGACGATATGATTTCTATGATAGCGGTTTTCGCCAACGGAGATGCACGTACTGCGCTGAATACACTTGAAATGGTAGTTTTGAACGGCGAAATAAGCGAGGGCACAATTGTTATTACAAAAGAAATACTAGAGCAATGCACCAGCAAAAAATCTTTATTGTATGATAAAAATGGAGAAGAGCATTACAATATTATCTCAGCGTTGCATAAATCCATTCGCAATAGCGACCCGAGCGCTGCAGTTTATTGGCTGGCAAGAATGCTTGAAGCTGGGGAAAACCCTTTGTATGTTGCACGTAGGCTTGTACGCTTTGCCAGTGAAGATATAGGTATAGCAGATAACCGTGCACTTGATGTGGCAGTAGCTGTTTACCAAGCTTGCCATTTTTTGGGTATGCCGGAATGTAATGTACATCTAACCCATGCAGTAGTTTATTTATCACTTGCACCAAAATCTAACGCACTTTACCTTGCTTATGATAAGGCGCGTGAAGATGCAAATGAAACCATTGCAGAGCCTGTACCTTTACAAATTCGCAACGCCCCTACAACACTTATGAAGGACTTAGATTACGGGAAAGACTATATTTACGCACACGATACTGAGGATAAACTTACAATGATGGAATGCCTACCGGAAGCACTACAAGGTAGAGAATATTACATACCAACTACGCAAGGTACAGAAGCACGCGCCAAAGAGAGAATGGACCAAATAAGAGAATGGAAAGAAAAACACAAAAATAAATAATAAGAAAAGCACCCATCAAAAAATGATGAGTGCTTTTTATTTTTGTACAAGCAATAATAATTAAGAAGCTTTTTTTGTTAATTTTTTGATGATGATAATAATTTCATGCGCCCAAACCGGAACTGTTGCAATAGCAGCTAGCATTAACCATTCATTCAATGTTAATTGAGTTGTGCTAAATGCTTCTGCGAAGAAGGGTATTTCCGTAGCTAATACTTGCAACCCTAAGCCGGCAAAAAAGGCAAGAACCATTGATTTGTTACGAAATGGATGAGAAGTAAATACAGAATGATTTACATCATGCATGCCAAGTGCATGGAATAATTGAGAGACGGCAAGTACAGTAAAAGCATAGGTTTGAGCTTTCATGAGAGTAACTTCACTTGCAAGAACACCAGAAATGTTTGCAATAGAGAAGGGAAGCCCGCTGTTTTGTAGGGAAGTTACAGGTATAATAAGGAAAGCACCAAGTGTAATTGCAGCAATTAAAAGTCCGTAAAACACTGTAATAGCAAAGCCACCGTGTGCAAACAAACCTTCTTTTGCATCTCGCGGCTTTTCTTTCATTAGGCCGTCTTCCTTTGTGTCAGAGCCAAGAGCAAGTGCCGGAAGAGTATCTGTAATAAGGTTAACCCACAAAATATGTACAGCTTTTAATGGGGAAGCCAAGCCTGCAGCAATAGCAGTGAACATACTGAACACTTCACCGAGGTTAGAGCTTAGGAGGAATAAAACAGTCTTTTTAATATTGGCATAAATACTACGGCCTTCTTCAATAGCTTTTTCAATTGTTGCGAAGTTATCATCAGTCAAAATCATGGCAGCGGCGCTTTTTGCAACGTCAGTACCGGTTATACCCATTGCAACGCCTATATCTGCTGCTTTTAGTGAAGGTGCATCGTTAACGCCATCGCCGGTCATGGATACAATGTGGCCATCTTGCTTGAAGGCAGAAACAATTTGTACCTTATGGCTGGGGGAAACACGTGCAAATACGCGAATTGTTTTTATTCTTTCACTAATTTCTTCAGGGGAAAGTTTTTCAAAATCAGCCCCTGTAATACAGTCATCCATACTTTCAGCAATGCCAAGGTCTTTTGCTATTGCAAGTGCAGTTTCTATGTGGTCGCCTGTAATCATAACAGTTTTTACGCCTGCTTGCTTAAAGCTTTCAACTGCGGGTTTTGCTTCAGGGCGGGCAGGGTCTATCATACCAAGCATACCAATAAAACACAAATCATCTTCTGTTGCAGAGGTATCATCATATTTAACTGCAACTGCAAGTATACGCAAGGCTTTACGCGCCATTTTTAGCACTTCATCGGAAACACGGGAAATATCATCGTCAGTTAACGGTCTTGGCTTGCCATCTTCCATAATGTAGGTACAATTGGTAAGTAGTTCGTCAGTAGCACCTTTTGTATAAGCAATTGTGCGCCCGTTTTGAGTGTGCACGGTAGTCATAAGTTTGCGTTCAGAGTCAAAAGCAAGTTCGTTAATTCGAGGTGCTGATTCAACTATATCTTCCTTAGAAAGGCCATAAATTGCGCCAAGGTCTAACAATGCAAGTTCGGTGGGGTCTCCCACTCTTTGTCCGCCTTCAATGGAAGAATCGTTACATAAAATGTAACCGTTAAGCATAAGAGAATGGTTTTCAGGAACTAATTCTGCAGGTGTAAGCAATTTACCATTATCATATATTTCAGTTACTGTCATTCGGTTTTGTGTAAGGGTACCTGTTTTATCAGAGCAAACTACGCTTACAGCACCAAGTGTTTCAACGGCGGGTAAACGGCGCACTATGCTGTTTACCTTTGCCATGCGTTGTACACCAATAGCGAGTACTATAGTAACAACGGCAGGTAGGCCTTCAGGTACAGCAGCAACCGCAAGTGAAATAGCTGTTAAAAGCATTTCGCCGAAATCTCTTTTTTGAATAACCGCAAGACCAAACATTGCAAAACATATTACAAGGGTAAGCAAGCCAAGCATTTTTGACAAATCAGCAAGACGAAGCTGTAAAGGGGTCATTTCTGTTTCTGTTTCATTAATTATCGTTGCAATTTTGCCTATTTCCGTTTCAGTGCCTGTACGTACAACAACACCTTCACCACGCCCAGCGGCTACAGATGTAGACATGTAAGCCATGTTTATTCTATCACCTAAAGAAAGTTCTTTATCAGTAATAAAATTGGCTTTTTTATCTACCGGTACAGATTCACCGGTTAAGGCACTTTCTTCCACCTTCATTGATATGCTGCTTGTAATACGAAGGTCAGCCGGGATACTTCTGCCTGCATCTAAAATGACGATATCGCCTTTTACAAGGTCTGCAGAGGCTATTTCTTTTACCACACCACCACGGCGCACTGTGGCAGTAGGGCTACTCATTTTCTTGAGGGCATCTAATGCTCTTTGTGCTTTTCCTTCTTGTACAACACCTACAACGGCGTTTAAAAGTACTACGCACATAATAATTATGGCATCAGAATATTCTTTCAGCGCAATAGAGACGCCTGCAGCAGCAAAAAGAATGTAAATCATTGGGTCTTTCAGTTGCGAAAGAAAACGTTGTAAATTGGTAGGCGGTGCCTGTTCAGGTAAAACATTGGCTCCATCTTTTTCAAGGCGTGTAGCGGCCTCTATATCACTTAAGCCCTGTGTGCTTGTTTGTAGGTCTTGTAAAACTTCTTCAAAAGATTGTTTCTCGAACATTTGTTGTCCTCCAAAATTAATTGTATAAAAAAAGACTTTCACCACAAGAAACCTGTGTTGAAAGTCTGGTTACCTAAACGGACTTCACACCAGCGGCTATCACCACTTGTTGTTGACGTGAAGTTTAAAACTACTCCCTTAAAACGCTTATAGTTTATATTAAAGCGTAATGTTTGTCAATACATATTTACAAAAAAATAATTTACACTACTTTTTGACGTATCTATTTGTTTGTGGGGGATAAATTGTATAAGGCAAACCGTGAAAGAAAACTTGCACCAATGGTGGTGATAATAAGTTCAGGTAGCATATAACTGCCATTGTAAATAAAAGAATATAAAAGACAAAGCGTATCCCCAGTATAGTTTGATACTACACTGTTACCAAGGCCAAATCCTGGCGTACTTAAAAATTCAGTGGCATCTACAAGACTTTTCCATAACACATAGCCGGAAATAACATGGCATGTATAACGCAAAAGCAAAACAAAAACAGTACCACATATAAGCTCCACCAAAACATTGTTTTTAAGTTTTCCTTTGAAAATTCCACCAAGCCCAATAAGTGTGTATGGCAAAATATAGTCTAATAGCAAGCCAAATACGGCGGGCAATAAACCACCCGCAGGCAACCAAATACTACCTGTTACCATTTGCATAAGACTAAAGCAAAGGCCTGTGGCAAGCCCCCATTTTATTCCGTGCCGGTAGCTTACTAAAATAATAGGAAGCATACTGCAAACTGTAATTGAACCACCGTTTGCCCAAATACCTTCAAATTTCGGGAAAAAGCTGAGCATAGTTGCAACAGCTAGCAGTAAAGCGGCTTCTATTAACGTGCGTGTACGTGTTGTAGAAGTAGAAGACATAATAACACACCTCTTTTATTTAGTACATAAAAACAAAAAAAGCGCCCACCGAATGCGGGCGCAATGAGATGAAAGTATGTCTACTTGCAAACTCCCTCCGCCGGTATTATCCGGATCAGGTAAAGGGTTCAGGCAAAGCCTATCTCAGCAAAAGCACCCCTGTTTTTATGTCCGCTTGTAATTGTAATTGCAGTAAGGTATTTTGTCAACTTCTTTTTAATCCCTCGTTGCATAAATGTGTCAGGTTGCAGTTTTCACAGTATGCCTTTCTTGCTGTGCAAACAGCACGCCCGTGCATTACTAACCTATGGCAAAAATCGTTGCCATCTTCAGGTGCAATTACCTTACGCAAAGTCATTTCAACCTTCAATGGGTCTGTACTTTTCACAAACCCGATGCGGTTTGAAATGCGAATACAATGTGTATCTGCTACAATGGCGGGTTTACCAAAAATGTCTCCTAATATCAAATTGGCAGACTTACGCCCAACCCCAGGAATAGACAGTAATTCCTCCATTGTAGAAGGAAGCTCACCGTCGAATTCATCAAGAAGCATATTGCAAGCGGCGTGTATATCTTTTGCCTTGGTTTTGCCGAGCCCACAAGGGTTAACGATGGTTTCAATTTGCACGGGGGTTGCATTTGCCAAGCTTTCAAGGGTGGGGTATTTCATAAACAATACTTTTGTTACTTCGTTTACCCGCACATCAGTACATTGTGCAGAAAGGCGCACGGCTACCATTAAACGCCAAGGGTATTCATAATCAAGTCCATCCTTCGGTATTGGGTAGGCTTCTTTAAGTAAACGCACAATTTCTGCTGCCTGTTTTTTTGTTTTCATTGCATCACCTATAGCAGTGTATTTTTTAATATAATTTGTTATAATATAATAAGCTTAATTTTAATGGAGGGAAACAAATGGCACTTTTATCTTGCCTTATTAATTCAGATGTGATGGAACAGAAGGTGAACTTGGATGTTTTTTTGCCTACAGATAGCCCAGAAGAAAAAGGAAGAGAAATAGCAGGTGTGCTATATTTACTTCACGGGCTTGGGGGCTCTCATAAAGACTGGCAGTCTTACACTGCCGTTATACGCTATGCGGTAGACAATCGTCTTGCCGTAATATTTCCATCAGCCCGTAAAAGTTTTTATGCCAACATGGTTTATGGAGACGATTTTTACACATTTATGACAGAGGAATTGCCTGACATTTTGCAAAAAATGTTCCGTTTGCCGAATGAAAGAGAAAAAACATTTATTGCAGGGCTTTCTATGGGGGGGTACGGTGCTACTTATCTTGGGCTTTCACGCCCAGATTTATATGGTGCTTTTGCAAATTTCTCCGGCCCGATGAATATTCGGCTTTTTGAGCAAATGAAAGATAATGAGATGGTGCAAAAAGATTTTGTGCCTGTTTTCGGAGACAATGTAGAAATTGACGATAAGTATGATTTGTACAAATTGGCCGAGAAAGTAGCACAATTACCTGAAAAAGAACGCCCACGAATATTTATGGCATGCGGAAAGCAAGATAATTACGGTGGACTTGAGCTGTATGAGCAAAATGTAGATTACAAAGCCCATATAGAAAAACTGCCATATGTTTCAAAATGGATGGAATGGGACGGCATACACGAATACAGCTTTTGGGACAGAGCTTTAGTACACGCTATATCTTTCTTCTTAAACAACAAATACGACGAAGAAAAGCTTAAAGACTGGCAATAAGTATTATTGAGTACCTGTGGTAATATAGAATAGGGAAGTGAATGGTAAAAATATTCACTTCTCTATTTTGCTATTACTTTTGCGTTGGCAAGGTCTCTCACCAAATAAGAAAGTTCAATGCTGTAAGCTGATGCTATACTCTGCTCAATAAGTGTATCTTTTGGTAGAGATGTATTGTTTACTAAGGGGTAATATTTATTCAAAAAAGCTTCAATTTGAGGCAGAAATTCAGTTTCTTTGTAGGGTAATAAAGAAATAAGAGCAGGAAGAAACGGGTCGCTTTCAAAAACGGAATTATCAATTAACCCACCAAAACCGCCGGGCATAGCACCAAAGGCAGCACGGGTTACGCTTTCAAGGTAGGCTGCGGTAGCGTGTGTACATTTCATAGCTGTGCACCACCTATATTTTCTTAATAATTGAATGAATGAGTTGTTGCAATGAGTCTGCTTTTTTCTCAGCAGTTTCTGTAACATCACTGCCATCAATTTTTTGTGCTAGCATGCCTGCTGCCATGTTAGTAATCATAGAAATGGCAAGTACAGGTATTTCACATTGTGCAGCTGCAATCACTTCAGGTACGGTAGACATACCAACGGCATCTGCCCCAAGAACACGGAATGCGCGAATTTCAGCAGGCGTTTCAAAGTGGGGGCCTGTACAACCTAAGTATACGCCTCTTTGCAATGGAATACCGAGCTCTGCTGAAGCTTCAAAAGCAAGTTCTTTTAGCGCTGGGGCATATGTATAAGTCATATCAAAAAAGCGGGGGCCAAATTCATCGTCGTTTTTGCCGATGGTAGGGGCGGTGCCCATAAAGTTGATGTGGTCATCTATCAGCATAAAATCACCCACGTTAAAATCAAAGTTAATGCCACCGGCGGCGTTGGTAATAATTAATGCTTCTATTCCTAAAAGCTTCATAACCCGAATTGGGAAAATGATATCTTTCATTGAATGGCCTTCATAAAAATGCAAGCGCCCTTGCATGCAAACAACTTGCTTGTTGCCTAAAGTGCCACACACCAACTGGCCTTTATGGTCTGGCGCGGTAGATACGGCAAACCCAGGTATATCTTTATAAGGTATAACAATGGGGTTTTCAATTTTTTCAGCCAAGCCACCAAGGCCGGTGCCTAAAATTAACCCTACAGTGGGCGGTGCAGGTAGTTTTTGTATAATATACTCTTTTGCTAAGTTATAGTTATTATTTTGCATTATATTAACTCCTTTTTTACATATTTTTTACAGTAATATAATACCATAAATTTGTTTTACAGTAAGTGAAAATTTTACTTTTATGGTAGCATTTTTATTTTATATGAAAAAACAGCGTTGTTTATTGACAAACAACGCTGTTTTTGTTAGTATGAAAAAGCCTTAAAAAAGTACATTATATTTGCGGATATGGCGGAACTGGCAGACGCGCTAGATTCAGGTTCTAGTGGTGGCAACATCGTGGAGGTTCAAGTCCTCTTATCCGCACCACGAAAGAAGTAGCCTTATATGGCTACTTTCTTTTGCTTATATTCTACTTTCTCCGTTTTTCTTGCGTATTCTATCTAATTTGTAGCGTTAAGTCTTATAATAACAGTTGCATCCTGAACATGAGCGACAGAATAATTGTGTTAGATAGATAAAACTCTTTTTAATTGTTTTCGCATACTTTTTTAGATATAATTATGTTATGGAACAGCGTTGTTTTATTAGTAATAGCATTAATATACAAATTTTCTGTTATAGTTCGTATTGCCCCAAAAACGTATGCATAGAACTTTGAGTATAAAAGTCCAGTTGAGTTTTGCTTGCTGGAAACAGCCTAACCACATACTTGGAAACATACTTATTTGGAATGATTGTAACCGTTAATTATTTATTGCACATGGAACAAAAAGCGTAATACATTTTTTGACGCATACCAGGTCGTACATAATGACAATACATTTTTATGTTATAGGGGAAAATATATGAAAATACTGTCTAAAAAGGAAAAGCGAAGGATTAATATTAATTTTTATGTTATATTTGGTTTATTGTCCCTTATAGAAGTTTTATTAATAATTAATCTTTATCAAACAAACTCAAGTAGAGTAAGTCTGTACTCTAAAATCTTATTTTTTTTAATATTATTATATGTTTCGTATGGTGCATCGTTATTGGCTCAATATGATATTTATATACTGGAAGAATACAAAGATAATGCAATTTTGAAATATAATTTACACAATATTGAAAGTGATAATAAATATGAGATTATAAAAAGACTGTTTGTAGAAAAAGAACCTAAATTTGAGAATGTTATCCTAACACAAAATGACCGTTATACTTTAGAATGTTACGCACAAATTGGCGCAGACAGCAATATAAGAAAATGCACTATCTTTTACAGAGGAGCGAATTGCACAGAAGACGATTTAAGCGAAGTGTATTCTACACTTACCGAGTATTTACTACCTTTAAGGGAAGATTCTCTTTTTATAAAAACTGAAGATGCTTTTGGGCTACCATTTTGTATTATAGTAGATTCAGTTTCGCCTGAGCTAATTGAAGTATTAAAAGATTTTTCATTCTTTGACCCAAAAACACATATTTCAAGCACTACAAATATAATTCCAATCATTTTTGATTTATCTCAAAATGAATTATTAGTAGCAGGATATCCTAAATTGGCATATAATTCAGCCTCGTTTCATTTTGCACTCAGAAAAATTGTTAAAATTTACACCAATAGTAATGAGACACCTATTAAAGTAAAACCATAATTGTTAAAGGAATCGGCTAGGTGTGGCGAACCCCCTTTATCATATATAGGTGACATAGGTGTAGAGAAAAATAAAAAAAGAACCGCTATTTAATAGGTTAATAGGATAGCTAATAAGAGTTTTTTTGTTTCAATATTATCCGTATACCATTGATATTAATGAATTTCTATAAAAGTCCTATATCACCACTGCAACCATAAAAGGTAGGGAAATTGAATTGTTGCTTATGAGCAAATAAACTAACAAAATAGTTAATTTTTTTTCTATATAGAAATAACCTAAAACATAATGAATGTTAGAATAAAGGACGGTAGATGAATTTTATGGGGCAAGAAGAAATAAAAAATGAAACTTCAAATGCAGAAAATCAACAAATGCTACTACAACCTGAACCACAAGAAGAAATTACAACGCAAAGTGAAACAAATGAAAAGGATTTAAACAGTGTTCATTATTTAGGAATATCTATAGCTGTAATTGCGTATCTTGTATTTATTGTGGGAATGGTTGGTGAATCGGGCCACTTCTTTAATGAAAGCAGAGGCCCTGATGGAAGTAAAATTTTTATTTACTCTATTATGACTTGGCCCGTTCTTATGGGGTATATTATGTATATAATGGAAAATTTTGGAAAAATTAATCATATAAGGTTCATAAATTACCCATTAACCTTCTTGACTATTTTTATATTAATATTTTTTTGTATAGCTGTTTTTGGGGGAGCAGTATTATGGGTTATGGTTTTTGCGACGCCTATTTTATTAATAGCCATGCTTATTAGTTTTATTAGTGGAGCATCTAAAGATTTAAAGCAGTTATTTAAAAAGTGAATAACTTTATCGCCCGCCTTCTCTCAAATTAAGTAACTATCAAAAACTTGCAAATAAAAACACATTTTTTGTTTGCAAGTTTGTTTTTTTTTGTTATACTTTCTTTGTATGTAAAAATGGCTATATTATCTTGCAAAAATGAAGATTATATGGAGGATAAAATGAATATCTATACACAAATAAAGGAAGCCAATGCAGATAACTTAGAAAAACTTGCACTTTCTATATTTATGGATAGCGGTGTTAACAAAAACTCTACATATGCATCATTATTTGAAAGTGTTGATACTGCTTCTACCGAGCTTATAAAATTAGGGTTTGAGGCAGGAGACAGGGTTGCCATTGTTGCAGAAAACAGCCCTGAATGGGTAATTACATACCTTGCACTGATGATTATTAAATGTACTGCAGCTTTAATTGATGCCTCACTCTCTCCGGAAGAAATTAAGGGCTTGCTAGACAACTGTGATGTAATTGCGGTTGCTACTTCCCCTAAAATGCTACATAAAGTTGAAAGCATGAAAGAAAATACACTATTGCTTAATGTGTTTGATATAAGCGTGCCATTTGTCGAAAATAGTAGTATAAACCGTACTGATAAACAACTTGCAGACCGTGATGAGAATATTGCAAACATAATATTTTCATCAGGTACAACACGCACAGCCGCTGGAATTATGCACACACACGAAGCATTGGTTTTGTCAACACAAATGTGCTTAAACCAAATTAATATGAAAAAGAACGAAGAGCGCTTTCTTGCCATTTTACCATGTAGCCATATTTATGGAATTGTTTGCACATTAATTGGCCCGCTGTTAATTGGCGCAGAAGTGCGCTTTTTAGAGTCTTTAACCAGTGATGCCATACTTGGCGTGTTTGCTGAATACAAGCCGACAATTTTCCCGGCAGTGCCCAAAATGCTTGAATTATTCAGCTCACAAATAACGAGAAAAATAAACAGTGATAAAAAAACAAAAACTATGTTTAATTTATTCTTCCCAATATGCTACTTTTTGCGTGAAAAATTTGGTGTTAATCTTGGTAAAAAGCTGTTTGGAAGCATACATGAAGGTTTTGGTGGCGCTATGGACATTATATGTTCAGCAGGGGCACCCATTGATAAAGCCACAGCAGACTTTTACTATGGTTGTGGGTTAAATGTTTTAATAACTTATGGTGCTACTGAAACCAATATTCCAACCCTTGGAAACTTAAGGCATAACATAACCACAGATACATGCGGCTCAGCCTATCCGGATGTTCAAGTTAAGCTTAGTGAAGAAGGCGAATTGCTAATTAAGTCTCCGTATATGATGCAAGGGTATTTTAGAAACAAAGAAGCTTCAGAACAGGCATTTGAAGATGGCTGGTTTATGACAGGAGATACAGGCTTTATAGACGAAAAAGGCTTTTACCATATAACCGGAAGGGTAAAAGATAATATAGTGCTTGCTACAGGTAAAAAAGTAACACCGGACGATGTGGAAATGCAATACAATGGAATTGCAGGCGTTAAAGAAATGGTAGTGTGTGGCATTCCTGCTGTGGCAGGTGGCGGAGATGAAATTCACGCATTTATTGTTTTGGAAGAAAATGGTGTTCAAGCAGATATTTCTAAAGCTATACAAAATATTGGCGGGGCACTAAGTACAAGCATGAAAATATCACAAGTTCATTATGTAGATTCTATTCCAAGAACTTCTCTTCAAAAGCCAAAGAGGTATTTGCTTAAAAAGGCTGTACTTGAAAATGATACACAGGTAGTGGCGGAAAGTAGCAAAGAAGACGAAAACAGTGAAGCTACAATTATCTCTATTATTGCACAGGTGGCAAAAGTTGATAGAGAAACAATAGACCTTTCATCAAAACCATTTTCGCAGCTTGGAATTGATTCACTTAGTTCAATTGATTTAATTTTGCAAATTGAAGATAAATTTAATGTGCGCATAGATGAAAGCCTTACAAAAGAAGTAACGGTTTCAGATATTCTTGAACTAATTGAAACCAAACAAGCAATAGGTGCTGAAAAACCACAAGGGTGGGCAAGCTTTGCATCACTTTATCCAGTTCAAAAACGCCTCGGAGATTATAAGCTTTTTAGACGTGTTTGTGGCTGGGG
>JGI994J12354_10001785_pt1 | contig 21583 bp, 20 predicted proteins | sample IntmicLarv3ML3BL_FD_12354 | JGI IMG/M metagenome (IMG submission 12354) | reverse complement strand
TCCTTAAAGAGAAAAAATCTTCTTATTATACAATTTTCCCCATCTCCTCTCTTAGCAACTCATATACATCAGTTGGTATTGACACTTTAAGCGAACGCTCAAACCCTTTGCTTTTTATAGCTTTTTCCAAACACTCTTTATTTTGACATATATAAGCACCACGTCCATTTTTTCGTCCTGTTATATCAAGTACAACTTCATCTTCTGAAGTTTTCAGAACACGGCTTAATTCTCTTTTATTTTTCATTTCCCGACAACCCAAACACTGTCTTAAAGGAATTTTTTTATTTATACCCACACATTCACTTCCCTACAATTATTCTAAACCTTGTTCTATTTTAGGCTCTTGTTCACAATTTTCTTCATATTCATCGTAACTTTCCATATCTTCAAACAAACCTAACTCTCTTGCCTGTGTTTCACTTTTAATATCGATTTTATAGCCTGTAAGCCTTGCTGCAAGACGTGCATTTTGACCTTCCTTGCCAATGGCAAGTGAAAGCTGATAATCTGGAACTACTACTTGAGCACTTCTTTCTTCTTCATCTGCAACTACCGAAATAACCTTTGATGGATTAAGTGCATTTTCTATTAAAATAGCCGCATTATCATCCCAATTAATAATATCCATTTTTTCATCTTTAAGCTCTGCTACTATTGCACTGACTCTTACACCATTAATACCTATACAAGCACCTATAGGATCTACATTAGGATTATTAGTACTTACCGCAATCTTGGTTCTAGACCCTGCTTCTCTTGCAATACTTCTAATTTCAACTATTCCATCTCGAATTTCTGCTACTTCCATTTCAAACAAACGCTTTACAAGTTCAGGATGTGTTCTTGAAACCTGTATCCTAGGCCCCTTGGCGGTATCTTTAACTTCTGATATATATAACTTAATCTTTTCAGTAGGTTTAAATACTTCTCCTGGAACTTGTTCACTTTCTACAAGTACTGCATCTACTTTTCCTAAATTCACACTTATATTTTTTCCCATATATCTTTGAACTATTCCAGTAGTAATATCTTTTTCCATTTCATAATACTGCTGATAAAGTGATTTTCTTTCTTCTTCTCTAATTTTTTGTAAAATTACATTTTTAGCATTTTGTGTAGCAATTCTGCCAAACTCCTTAGACTCTATTGATATTTGAGCTAAATCGCCTACTGTCAAGGTTGGATTTTTCATTCTAGCTTCAGCAAGACTTATTTCAAGATTTATATCTTCTACTTCTTCTACAACTCTTTTTTCTGCAAATAAATTAAAATTGCAAGTTTCTTTATCTATACTTACTTTTATATTTTCTACAGTTCCAAAATGATTTTTACAAGCTGTTATAAGTGAGTTTTCTATTGCATCAAATAAGGTTTCACGATTTATATTTTTCTCCATTTCAATAATATTTAATGCTTCTAAAAGTTCCTTACTCATTTTCCTTTTTCCTCCTAAAATTAAAAATCCAATGCTAATTTTATAATAGCAATATTACTTCTTTCAAATTTAACTTCTATATCTTCATCAGCCTTAAGTGTTATAGTATTAGTATCATATGCTGTTAAAATCCCGCAAAATTCCTTACACTTATCGATTGCTCTGTAAAGTTTTAAGTCCACTTCTAAACCAATACTTCTTTCTAAATCTTTATCCTTTCGAAGCGCTCTGCCAAGTCCTGGTGAACTTACTTCTAAAATATAGCTATCTTCTATAAAATCTTTATCATCAAGCCAATCACCTAATTTTCGGCTTACAAGTTCACAATCATCTATAGCTATACCATTTTCCTTATCAAGATATACCCTTAAATACATGTTGCCAACTTCTTTAATATACTCTACATCAATAAGTTCAAAACCATATTCTTCTAATATAGGCAATAAATATTCTTCTACCCTTTGCTCATATACTTCCTTTTTAACCATATGTATACTCCTAACAAAACTATTATACTTTTATATTATTAATTGCTTATATATGTTATTGTTATCCTTTACAAATTTTATAGATAAGCACAATAGAGTTTCGCAAGCGAAACTTTCGCCTGTAGCGGTCGCAATTTGCGACATCTACATTGTACGCCGCAGTGTGATCCACCAGAGGTTTTTTATGTAATGGAAAAATTTCCTATTGCATAAAAATAACACTAACTAAAATATATTTTAATACGACACATAAAGAGTGGACTCACGCCCACTCTTCATTTTAACTGTTATCTTTATCATCTTACCACTCTTTAATCAAAATTGCAAGAAATATTTAATAATATTAACATATAACTATCTAATTAAATAAGCATCAAATAATTTCCTAGCAATATTTACTGCTGCCCCGCTTCCAATACCGCCCTCTTCAACTATAATACTTACAGCAATTTTAGGATTGTCATTAGGAGCATAGCCTATAAACCACGCATGGCTTTCTTTACCATATTCAAATTCTGCTGAACCAGTCTTTCCTGCTGCCTGATAATTAGTATTTTGCAACGGTCTAGCCGTGCCCTCTGTTACAACCGCAGTCATATAGTCTTTCAGTATCGCCGCCTCATTTGCTGAAATTAATGTTCCATATGATGTCGGGAAAAACTTTTTCACTTCATTTCCATTTACACTTTCTACTTTATCAATAAGATATGGATTCATTAATATTCCACCATTGGCTATTGCTGAAACCAACATTGCCATATGAAGTGGTGTTACCTGTGTTTTCCCTTGGCCTATTGCAGTCTGCAATGCCTCCCAATTAGAATCTAAAGAACTTATAGGCATACGGCTTCGATTATATGGAAAGCTCAACGGCAATTCATTATTAAATAAAAAATCCTCACCAGTTTGTCTTAGGACATCTAAATTAGTATTAACACCAATATTCCCAAATGAAGTATTACATGATTTAGCAAATGAACCTCTAAGGTCTATATTACCATGAGAAGTATTATTATAACATCTTATGGTATTTCCCTCCGCATCAGTGATAGTCCCATGACATTCAAATGCATATGTACTATATGAAGTCGGATTTTGCCGAATATAGGTAAGCGCTGTAATTATCTTAAATATTGACCCTGGCGGATACAGTCCCTGTGAGGCACGGTTAAGCAAGTTCGCCTCCTTATTATCTTCTGCAATAAGGCTTGGCCACAACATAGCAAGTTCATTAGGATTAAAACCAGGCTTAGACACCATAGCAAGAATCTTGCCTGTGTCAGGCTCCATAACTACTACTGCGCCCCTCCTATCGCCCAATTCTTCATAAGCTATTCTTTGCAAATCTAAATCTAATGTAGTATATACACTATCTCCCAAACTCTTTTCACCGCTAAGCCTATTTGACAGCTTATCAAAAGGATTAATATTTGAAGATAACAAATAAAAATTAGCTTCTGCTTCTATACCAGTTTTACCCTGTTCTATATATCCTATAACATGTGCAAATAATTCTCCATAATTATACACTCTTTTTTCATTATCATCATTTGTATTAGTTGTTACTAATATATTTCCGTTTCTATCTGCAATATCACCTCTGACAGTCCATTGTGCAAAATTATCAAGTCTGGCATTCATAGAATTATTTATTATCTTTCCGCTTTCAAATGTCAGAAAATACAAAAAATAACTTATCAGTAAAATGAAAATTGCCACAAAAGCATACACAACCCCAAGTATTTCCTTATTATAGCCGCCTGAAATTTTCTTAGACATTGTTTTATTTGTATTATTATTTTTTACATTACTCTTTTTCTTACTTTTATCCATTATTGTCCCCCTTGTTATTGATAAGAACAACCCCTTGAATAATTCCAAATATGATAAACATCGAGAGCATAGAACTGCCTCCATAACTTATAAAGGGAAGTGTTACTCCTGTAAGCGGTATAAATTTAGTTACCCCACCTATTGTTAAAAATACCTGTACTATATACATAATACCTAAGCCAAACACCATAACTTTATATATTACCGTTTTACAATCTACAGAAATCATAAGTATTTGAAGAAATAACCCTAAACATAACAATATCAAACACAACGCAAAAATTCCGCCCAACTCTTCTGATATAACCGCAAACATAAAATCCTTTTCAGCTACCGGTATCCTATTAGGCATACCTCCAAAAAGTCCCATTCCAAGTATACCACCAGTTCCTATTGCAAATAATGACTGTGTTATCTGATATCCTTTATTATATATATCTGCCCAAGGGTCTTTCCATACATCTACCCGAACCCGAACATGAGAAAATAACTTATATGACATAACAGAAGCCGCAGCACCGCTGCCAAATCCACTAATAAGATACAGATAGCTGCCAGTACTTATAAATAACATCAATACATATGATATAAAAAATATAAGTGCAGAGCCTAAATCTCTTGAAAGAACTAAAATCAATATATGAATAGCGGCAATTAATGTTACTTTTACAACATGTATGAATTTCACATTTTCACTAAATGCGGAGGAACAAAATATTACGAAACTAATCTTTATAAATTCTAACGGCTGAACAGAAACTCCAAATATTTCAAAAGATAGCTGTGCGCCATAGCTTGTAATACCTAACAATAATACTGCTGTTAATACTACAATCCCCATAACAGCATATGCATAGTATTTCTCATAAATATTTCTATACTTATGAATAATATATGGAACAATCAAAGTTACTGCTGCTGAAATTATCACTATAATAAACTGTCTAACCGCTCTATTTAATGAAATTCTTGCAAGCATTATAAAACCGATAGATAGAAATAAACATATATTATTAAGTATAAGTCTTGAAGCCTTTGGATAAATTTTCATATAAATCACTGTATATATCAGAAAAAATAATATCTCGCAAATATATAATTTTAAATATTGTACATCATCAGTATAAAGATACATTACAAGAAACGCGAGAGTATGTATAAGAAATACAATCACAGCTTGTTTATTGCAAAGTTTATTCTTATTCTCTGTTGTCTTTACTTTAAAATATACAAAGTTATAGTATGTAGCTCCTGCCATAAGTAATACCATTAAATATTTTGCTATTTCTGAAATTACACTATACATACAATCACCTACTCTACTCCACGCTTAAAGTGTCCGCCTGTAACATTTTCTTCTAATATACTTTTCGAATAATTTCCAGCATATGCGGCTTCAAAGCTCTTTAAAATTTGCCTTACCTTATCTGCATTTTCAAATGTAAATTGCAGTCTAAATGCCTTAGGTGACAACTCCTTTTTAATCTTTCCCACATCTTTTATAATAGACATTACCACACTGTTATAAATAATAGTATATCCATACTTACAAATTGATTTTACAGGAAAGCTCATATTTTTTCTATCCTTAATTACCAGAATATCTTCATTGCTGTTACATACAGTCACATTATTTTTAAAACACTGTGCAGTAAACATTACCGGAAGCTGTCCATATACTAACATTTCACTGTTTGAAACTTCTCTAGATTTTATTTCTTTATAGTTAAGCTCTAATGGTATGACATTCTCTTGTACATTAAATTCTTCTAAAAATGCTATACTCTCTGAATTCCATGAATACATATTGTGGTCTGATATTATATTGGCATTTGGAATATGTTCTCTTAAAAAGTTTAATTCCTCCAAATTATGAATAATAAATCCATCAAAGTCTGCCTTTTTTAGTATATCTACCCTATTCTCAAAATATTCTATAGCCAGCTTTCTAAATATATGCGGCATAGACAGATACACTTCCTTATTATTTGATTTTATATCACTAACTATATCAATCCATACATCAGATACAAAACCTGAACTTTCTAATTCAATTCTATTTACTATATCATTCTCAATTACTGCATTTAATTGCTCCATATTCTCTACAAATACAGATAATGCAGGTGCCGCGCTAAATTTTTCTGTTCTTTTTGCTGGTTCATTTCTTTCTGGCAAATCTCGTACATAGCTATCATTTATAATTTTATATAAATTATCTATAGCCTTTCTTCTAAGCTCTTTTAATCTTTGAACTGGCACAAATAATCCATCATCTATATCTACATATAATTCTTCAAATTCAAAATCTGTATTGCCGATTTTACTTACAGCATTTTCAACTTGTTCTTTACTAACAGGGCGATTTTGTGCAAGCTGAGGTTCTTCTATTTCAGCTTCTATACTATATTCACCTAAAATCAATGTCAACTTTATTAATTCATCTTTTTTAATAGAAACATATCCATAAATACCTATTTTTCTATTAGTATTTATATAATTATTATCAATATATTCAAATAATTCATTATTTCCTGTCCTAAATTTAGGTTTTTCATGAAGTGCCAACATATCTCTATCAGTTTTACCTGTATAATACCCATTAGTAAAACCACCTCTGTCAAATAAATCAAGCAATAACTTTTTATCTTTAGAATCAACTTTAAAGCCCTGTTTACCTTTAGCTTTATACATATCCAGATATTTTCTATATATACTCACAACACCTGCTGTATATCTTGCACTTTTCATTCTGCCTTCGATTTTCAAAGAATTTACACCAGCCTCTAACAGTTCTGGCAAATAGTCCAAACCACATAAATCCTTTAGGCTCATAACATATGCTTCATTATCACTATTTAATTTATTTTCCCCTTTTAATACCTTATATGGCAATCTGCAAGGCTGTGCACAACGCCCTCTATTTCCGCTTCGTCCGCCAATCATACTGCTCATTAAACATTGTCCTGAATAACAAAAGCACAATGCTCCATGTACAAAAACTTCTATCTCTATGTCACATGCCTTATCTATATTTTTTATCTCTTCTATGGACAGTTCCCTTGCAGGAACAATTCTGCAAACACCATATTCTCTTAAAAGTTTAGCACCATGTATTCCTGTAACTGTCATTTGTGTGCTGGCATGAATCATAAGTTTAGGAAATGTTCTTTTTATGTATCTCAATACTCCAAAATCCTGAACTATTACTGCATCTAACCCAGCTTTATAAAGAGGAGCTATATAGTTATAAAGCTCCTCAATTTCGCGTTCTTTAAAAAGTGTATTAATAGTTAAATAAATACTTTTCCCATGCAAATGAACATATTTTATGGCTTTTATAAGTGCATCTTCATCTAAATTATCAGCATATGCCCTTGCTCCAAATTTATATCCGCCTATATATACTGCATCTGCTCCTGCATTAATTGCGGCTACCATACTTTCATAAGAACCCGCTGGAGCTAATAGTTCTATTTCTTGTTTCATTAGTATTCACCTACTTTATTTTCTCTGCAATTTAGCTGTGTAATTTAAACTTTCTATAATCATATTTATATAGTATTCTTATATTTATCATTCTTTTCAACTACATTCTTTAACTCATCATAGTTAAGTTTCTTAGCCACTAATTCATGTTTCAAACTATATATTTCCTTTTCCAGTTCTGCAATTCTTATTCTAGCTTTCTTTTCTTCATTACTCACTTTAAGATAATCATCAGCAATATTAAGTTCTAACATAACTGTTTGATAATCTGGACTTTGCCTTTTAAATGAAGCACTATTTCTAAGTTCATTCCATTTAGAGTTTATATAATACGCAATCTTTTGGTAATAGTCTTCATTTTCTTTACCTGATATTGTATATACTTTCCCTGCTATTATAATTTCAATGTTTTTTTTTGCATTCATCAATTAATACTCCTCTTAATTAATTGTTTAGAAGTACTGCTCATTTAAGCAGGTCTAAATGAATATAAGCATTTTCAGTTGCTACTCTTCCCCTTGGAGTTCTATTTAATAATCCATTCATAATAAGATATGGCTCATAAACATCTTCTAATGTTCCTGTATCTTCTCCTAATGCTGCTGCTAATGTATCTAAACCTACAGGTCCTCCAGAAAATTTAGATATAATAGTTTCCAAAATACTTCTATCATTATTATCAAGTCCTAATTTATCCACTTCCAATATATCTAAGGCATATTCTGATACCTCTGTAGTAATAATTCCTTTATATTTAACCTCTGCAAAATCTCTAACTCTTTTAAGCAGTCTATTGGCTAGTCTTGGTGTCCCTCTGGAACGCTTGGCTATTTCTATCGCCCCTTCATAATCTATAGCAACATTTAATACTTCTGCTGAACGAACTATGATAGAAGTAAGCTCATTTATATTATAAAATTCTAGTTTATGTATAACCCCAAATCTATCTCTTAATGGTGCTGTAAGCAATCCTGCTCTAGTAGTAGCCCCAACTAATGTAAATTTAGGCAAGTCAAGTCTAATAGACCTTGCAGATGCATCTTTTCCTATCATAATATCTATGGCATAATCCTCCATAGCTGGATAGAGAACCTCTTCAACTTGTCTGTTAAGTCTATGAATTTCATCTACAAAAAGAACATCTCCCTCTTTCAAATTGTTAAGTATTGCTGCCATTTCTCCTGGTTTTTCTATTGCTGGTCCAGAAGTGACTTTCATATTTACGTCCATTTCATTAGCAATTATTCCAGCAAGTGTAGTTTTTCCCAAGCCTGGAGGACCATAAAATAATACATGGTCTAATGTTTCCCCTCTAAATTTGGCAGCATCTATAAACACTTTCAAAGTCTTTTTCGCTTTTTCCTGACCTATATAATCTTTTAAAAGCTGCGGCCTTAAAGTACTTTCTATATTCTTATCTTCTTGCAGTACTTCTGTATTAATTACACGCTTATTCATTTTATCACCAATTCTTTTAATGCAGATTTAAGTATATCTTCTGAATCCATATCATCAGTAAGTGCCACCGCTCTAACTGCTTTTGATGCCTGTGACGGTGAATATCCAAGCGACACTAATGCTTCTACAGCATCACCTAACGGACTGTTAGCATTTACATTTTCAAGTCTGACTGACATTATTTCATCACCCTCATCAGCATTAAATATTTTAGTTATATCTATCTTATCTTTTAAATCAAGTATTATTCTTTGTGCACTTTTAGCACCAATCCCCGGCGCTTTAGCAATCATTTTAGCATCTCCGCTTATAACTGCTAATCTAAAATCTTCAGGAGATAAAATTGATAATAATCCTAAGGCACTCTTAGGACCTACTCCTGATACTGCAATCATCAACTTAAATACTTCAAGTTCTGATTTATTTAAAAAGCCATATAAAAGCATTGCGTCTTCTCTCACATGCATATATGTATATATTTTCACTTCATTGCCTAATGCCGGCAATCTATCAAATATTGATACTGCAATTCTTATCGCATATCCTATCCCATTATTTTCAACTACTATAAGCTCTTCTGTTTTTTCACTAATTATACCTTTTACATAGGAAATCATAAGTTATTACTCCTTGTTTTTTCACTAAATAATAATAACATATCTACATATACTTTGTAAAGCCAATCGCACAAACGTTCTACCTTTCTAGGACATATAATTGACTTTCATATTTTAAACATTTATAATATTTTTATTATTTATACATTGTATAACCACATATTAATATATGGAGGAAATTATGATTACTATTTCAGATACATTCTCTACCAAAATAAAATCGTATCCGCTCGAAACAATAGGCAATCCTGAAGATATTTTATTTTTCGATATTGAAACTACAGGGTTTTTGGGTGATAGATGCAGTATATATCTTATAGGCTGTGTATATATACAAAATAATCAGTGGCATTATACTCAATGGTTTGCAGATTCTCTTGAAGCTGAAAAAGATGTACTCCATTCGTTCTTTAAGTTAATGACAAACTATAAATATATCATACATTTTAATGGGGATAATTTCGATATACCTTTTGTAAATAAAAGGGTTAGTCATTATCGTTTATCTTATAATTTTGATACTATAGAGAGTATTGATATTTATAAAAAAATACGTCCTTTGAAAAAACTTTTAGGATTACTTAATTTAAAACAAAAGAGTATTGAAACTTTTCTTAATATAAATAGAAAAGATACTATGTCCGGCGGTGACTTAATAAATGTGTATTATAATTATTTAGAAACCAAAGATGACAGAGCTAAATATTTCTTACTGCTGCATAATGCTGATGACCTAAAAGGTATGCCAGAAATATTATCTATACTGTCGTATCATGATTTGTTTAATGCTGATTATATATATAAACACCACGAATTAAGTAATAAACAACATTTAATTATTACAGGGACTTCTTCTGTTTATATTCCCTCTCAAATAGATAATGTTTTTTCTTTTGGTTCTCTCTCATTTTATGAATATAATTTTAAACTTACATTGTCATTATATGAGGGTGAATGTAAATATTTTTATGACAACTACAAAGACTATTATTACTTACCTAACGAAGATAGAGCTATTCATAAAAGTGTTGCTGAGTTTTTAGATAAATCGCATAGAAAAAAAGCTACTGCCAAAACTTGTTATATGAAACATAACGGACTGTTTTTTCCTGAAAAAACTCCCATTTACGTGCCTGCACTAAAAAGAGATTACTCTGAAAAGTTCTTTTATGTTCCATTTAAAGAAGATATATTTAAAGATAAAGTCATATTTTCATTATTCATAAGAGATATGGTTCGGTTAATATAACACCATATCTAAATTAATAATCAAAGTGGTATTATTTTATGCAGAATTTTCTCTTGTACAGCAATGCACAAACTGGTATTTATAACCTATATTTTAAAATTCACATTTATGTCTTATATAATAAATATTAAACATATAAAATTATATAAAGTATTAATATATACAATAGCTAGTGCTTATGAGCATTTGAATAATTGTGTAAAAACATCTAAACACCTGCTTATAATAAATATTTTAACTAAAAATAAAAGGATATTAACATAAAAATGAATATTTTCAAATGGAATAATAACACAAAATCAAATCAAACTGTTATACCAACTTCTAATGAAATTCAATTTAGAAAATATGTTTTAACTGCTCCTATAAACAAAATTTTATTAAGTATAGGAATACCACTTGTAATTTATCAAATAGTAAATCAGCTATTTAAGTTACTCGATATATTTATGGCAGCACAAATTGGCAGTATAGAAGTTGGTGCTGTTACATATCTTTCACAACTTAGCTTAATAGTTCAAGCTATTGCCACTGGCATTTCTCTGGCAGGCGGAATAAAACTTAGTGAAGAATATGGTCGTGAGGACTACACAAAACTAAGGGAAACTATAGGCGGACTTATATCATTGGTATTTTTTATATCTGCATTTATATTATTTTTAATACCACTTACTGATACTATACTCATTATAGCTAAAACACCTGTTGATTTTATTAAAGTAGGCCGCTTTTATTTTATTATTCAACTTTTAACCTTAGTTTTTATATTTTTTAATAGTATTTATTTATCCATTGAGGGTGCTGCCGGACATTCTATGAAAATCCTCATAATTAATCTATCTGTTTTAGTAAGTAAGGCTGTTCTTACTTATTTCTTTACTTTTATATTAAAAACCGGAATTACTATGATTGCTATTGCTGGTTTAATTTCACAGCTAATTCCTTTTATATTTTTTATAATATTCTTTCTTGACAAAAATAAAGCCTTTTCATTATCTCTAAGAGATATCAAGCCTAAATCAAACATTATTTTTCCGCTGTTAAAACTTGCAATCCCTCTTAGCAGTGAAAAATTTTTATTTGCTTTTGGCAAGGTTATAATCAATACATTGATGACAGCATTTAATCCTCTTATGATAAGTGCCTTTGGTATCTCTGATACTATCACTGGAATTAATGCAGTTTCTTATAATGGCTTTCAAAGTGCCGCCGCTTCGTGTATTAGCCAAAGTTTAGGGGCAAATAATAAAAAACGTGCCTTAAGTATATTTTATTTTAATATTTTATTAAATGTAATTATCGGACTGGCTATGATTATTCCTTCAATTTTATTTGCACCACAGATTATGGAGATTTTCGTCAAATCAAACGATGAATTTCTTGAATTTTTGCAATCTATATATTATAAGGACTTATTTAGTACACTTCCTCTTGCCATTAATTCCGCTGTTTTAGCACTATTTTATGGCTTTGGAAAAACTAAATTTTCTTTAATTATAAATTCTGCCAGAATATATGCTTTTAGAATACCTGTATTGTGGCTTTTAAGTAATTTCACTTCATTAGGCAATAATTCCATAGGCTATATGCTTATAATAAGTAATGTATCCACTTCTATTTTAGGGCTATTCCTCGCTCATATCTTTATACTAGGAAAACAGAATAAATAATCAAAATAGGGCAAAACTTTCTTAAAAAACATTATAAATGATTAAGCATAAATTGTAAATCATATATTTTCTTACACTATAACTTTATATATACACTTCTATATTATAAAAATTAGATAGTTTGTATTTTTAACATTACGGCTTTTATATAGATATTTTTACCATGTCGCTTTTTAAAGACTATTATATTAAGGAGATTTTTATTTATGATTATTATAAAAAAATTAATAACATTATTACTTTTAACACTATTTATTTTAACTTCTGCTGTCCCAATATTGGCAGAAATTCCAGAGATTTCAGAGGAAGCAATGTCGTTTGACCTAGGCACAACTACCATGACTACTTCACTTGGCAAAGAATTAACTTACACTTTAAATGGCGGTATAAGAATCCCTGAATCTAATAACAACCCTGTGGTTATTTTTCTTCATGGTTCTCACCCTATAACAAATTCTATTTCTGACCGTTACGACTTGGGATTTTCTTACTTAATGGAGGATTTGGCTGCACAAGGTTATGCTTCTGTAACATTAAATGTCAATATCCAATATTCTTTTGAAGATGGCGAACCTATTGAAACAGAACGTTTAGAGGATTTATTTTCCAAACACATACAAGCACTAATAGATGCCAACAATGGTGAAGTATCTGATTATCCTATTAATCTTACTGGCAAACTTGATTTATCAAATATAATTTTGATAGGTCATTCAAGAAGCGGACAATCTATTTTTGATTTATATAAACTGCTTGATACTGATTTTGGTATAGAAACTAAGGGTCTAATTGCTATTGCCCCTAGTGAAATCTGGCTTAATGACTATGAAAACATAAATACTCCAATTTCTATAATAGTGCCCGAACTAGATGGTGATGTTATTCTCTTAGATGGGCAAAGAATTTTCGACAAAATGGTCGTTCATGGTAATCCAAGTAATGAAATACAACTAATTTACTTATATAATACTAACCATAACGCCTTTAATACAGCAGTGACAAGACAGGATTCTAGCAGTATTCCAAGTTTTGATTCAAATGCAATACTTATATCTTCTGAAGAACAGCGTGAATTTGCATCTTTATATATTTGTGAAATAACTAAACGAATGATAAATAATATAGATTTATATACGCTTTCAGGTTCAAATGAACTTTTCGGTTTCCAAGCTATGGTGAGTTCATATATACCAGGTCAAACCTTGGTGAATGCTGGTTCTAATCCATATAATATAAGTACCTTTGGCAATATTATTACAAATAATATAATTTATAGTTATATGCCCTCTGAAACACAAGCTGGATTTTTTAATCATCCTGGTGCTTCTCCACACATTCCCCTTATCAATATAAGGTGGCAGGATAGTGACGGAATTGTTCGCTTTACTTCTGACCATTTGTGGAATTTAAAAAGTTTTGATGTTTTAAATATTTATATTGCCAATGATTCTACTGATGAATTAGCATTAGGTGAACCTAAACCCTTTGAAGTAGTATTAATTGATGCTTTTGGCAATACTTCTTCGTACGTAATTCCTAATGAACTTCATTATATAAGATTTCATTCGGGAGAACTAATAGTTACTGAATTTTCATCATTTTATTCTAATTTCACTCCGCTTGGAATCTTACCAATACCACTGTCAGAATTTTCTGATATCGATTTAGAGAATATCATAAGTATTGATTTCAAACTAAATCAAACTAAATCCGGCAGTCTTATGCTTCATTCTATATCTACCGGTGGCGAAGCTATAGAGGATAGTATTACTGATAATGATACTAATGAAACTAATTATGAATTATCTTCTGATGAAATTGATATTCCTAATAATGATGTATCTAAAGATAGTACTAATTCTTTAAGTATTACTTTTATTGTACTGGTATGTTTTTCTATATTTTGTATTATGGGTATATGTATAGTTTTATACAAAAAAAGTTTTAAACATCATTAACATTTCAGCAATAAAAGTTTTTGCAAAAATACTCAGCTTAACTAACAATTATTTACTAAAGATATGGCAGAAAAGAGTAAATGCGAAAGAAATCATAATAATAACAAAACAACTTTTATCTAATAATTCTGATTATTATCAGCTGCTTCTAAAACTTAGAGAAATAACTGACTATTTTAATATTAAAATGAACAATATTGTGTAACTGTGAGCTAAATGGGTACAACTATTTGGGAGTGTAAAATAGAGTGTAAAGTTTTTTGAACTTACACATTACTGTTTTACACTCCCTACTTTTCCAAAAAACACATAATATTATACAAACTATAATCAGTATTTATAATATCATCAATACATTACTGAATGACATATTCTTCACCACGTACAGGTAATACATTTAATGAAGTAAGTGAAAGCCTCAAATACTTATTGCCATTTTCTTCATATTCTTCTAAAATACCAATAGCCTCCACCCAATCGTTATGACTTGGATATTCGCTATCCCATATGACCTCAAATCCTACATTTCCATCATCTCCGCAGCATCCAGGGCCGTAGCGAATTACTGAGTAAAACATCTGTCCAGCTTCTGAATCTTCATTTGCATTAAAAACTCCATTGTACTTTATTATTTTCCCCAGATAGTCTTTTGCATTATAGTAAATTTCATTTGTCTGTGCGATAAACATTTTGTCTCTAATTTCAAATATATCAGAAAGTGATGATTGTGTAAATTCGTCTATATCATCCATGTCATTTGTATCTTCTATCACTATCTCTGATGATTGATTGTTATTTATGTCTGTTACTTCCTGCAAGGATTGACTGGATATATTATTATTACATCCAGTAAGCAGTATAGTAAAAACAATTAATAGTGTAAATATATTTTTCATTTTATTACCTGACCTTTTATAATATTTACTCCCCAAAATAGAATAAACGCAATAATATTGACAATCACTACACTCGCTCCTGTAGGTGTAGCATAAATATATGAAATAACTACACCACCAAAAAAGCATATAACTGAAACAATGGCAGAGCATATTGTTACTGACTTGAATGTTTTACATGTTCGCATAGATGTAAGTGCCGGAAAGATTATTAAACTCGAAATTAAAAGTGCTCCCATCATCCTCATACCCAACACAATTATAATTGCTGTTAAAAAGGCAATAAGCATATTATAAATTTCTGTTTTTGTTCCAGTTGCCTGCGTAAAACTTTCATCAAATGTAACAGCAAAAATTTTATTATAAAACAGAACAAATAAAATTAGAACAACAATTGTAAGTATAATACTCAATATTACATCATTTTTACTCATAGCGAGAATACTTCCAAACATATAATTACAAACATCTGTATTCATTCCTGTTGTCAAAGATATTACTACAACACCAATAGCAAGCGAACTTGTTGAAATCAATGCTATTGCAGCATCACCCTTAATTTTACTATTTTCGCTGATACGAAGCAGCATAAATGCCGCCAATACAACAATCGGAATTGAAACGGTTAGAGGTGCTGCATTAAGTGCTGTAGCAACTGCCAATGTGCCAAAACCAACATGAGAAAGTCCATCTCCTATCATTGAATAACGTTTAAGTACAAGGCTGACTCCAAGCAAAGCGGCACAAAGAGATACCAATAAACCAACAATAACTGCACGAACAAGAAATGTGTATGAAAACATTTCCAACAAAATGTTAATCATTTTGTTCACCTCCCAAAAATCTAATCCCTGCATTAGATTTTAAATAATCTTCAGTTTTACCAAAGAATATTTGTGTACTTTTAAGGTGTAAAATATGACTTGAATATTTTATGGCACTTTGGATATCGTGAGAAACCATAATAATAGTTATTCCTGTTTCTTTATTAATTTTTTTAATAAGGCGATACAAATCCTTCGTAACGACAGGGTCAAGACCTGCAACAGGTTCATCAAGCAACAAGACTTTTTTAGTAGCACAAAGTGCTCTTGCTAACAATACTCGCTGCTGCTGACCTCCCGACAATTCTCTATAGCATCTATTTCTAAGTGGTTCAATACCTAAAATTTTAATATTTTCCTCTGCTATTTTCTTATCTAAGCTCGAATAAAATGGCATTAAACCTCTTGCACCAAGACGCCCTGAAATAACTACCTCATATGCACTAGCAGGGAAATCTTTTTGTGCAGCAGTTTGCTGCGGCAGATATCCAATTTCATTTGCACGAAGTTCATCACCCATCAAAATACTTCCAGTCTGCGGCATTTTGAGTCGTAATAACCCTTTTATAAGAGTGCTTTTACCAGAACCATTTTCACCAACAACACACAAATAATCTCCACTATTAACTTGAAAATTCAAGTCACGAACAGCTATACTGCCTTCATATGCAAATGAAACATCTTTACAGGTAATTAATGACATATTATTTCAACGCCTCCTTTAAATTTTCTACATTTTGATACATTAACTCAAGATAACTCACACCATTTTCCATTTCATCTTTTGTAATATTATGACAAGCATGTAATAACAGTACTTTAGCCCCAGTTTCTTCACTAATAGTATTTGCCATTTTTTTATTTGATAATTCTGCATGAAATACTACTGGAATACTTTCTGCCTTTACTTTATCAATTAAGAATGCAACTGTTGCAGCACTTGCTTCTGTTTCAGTTGAACATCCAGGAAATGCGGCAAAATATTCAAGTCCATACACTTCTGCAAAATATCTAAATGGAAAACGGTCACCAAAAATTAAAGTTTTATGTTTTGCAGAGTTTACTACTTCTTGAAACTTTGAATCCAAATCATTTAACTTTGCAAGATATGCAGTTGTGTTTTCTTTGTAACTATTTGAGTTATATGTATCTGCTTCACAAAGAATATCTGATATTTTTTGGACAATTACTTTTGCATTTTGGGGCGAAGTCCATACATGCTCATCATATTCATGATTATTATCTTCTGTATGTTCATTATTATGCTCGTTATTCTCTTCTGCCTCCTCATGATTGTGCTCATTATCGTGACTTTCAGCTCCTACTTCCATTCCTTCAACAATTTCTTCTTCTACAACCTCTACACAATCCATTAGTGTAATAATTCTAATTCCGCTGGTGTCCATAGATTCTAATATTTTTTGTACCCATGAATCAGAATCACCGCCAACGTATACAAATACATCACAATTTTGAATTTTTATGATGTCTTGCGGAGTTGGCTCATATGAATGACTTTCAGTGCCAGGTGGTAAAAGCATCGTAACCTCCGCAAAATCTCCAGCAATCTCTCTTATAAAGTCATATGGTGCAAAAATAGTTGCTATAACGCTAATCTTATCACTAGGTTCTATGTAAGAATCAGTATTTATACTACAGCCACTCAGCATTCCAAGTAAAATGCACATACTAAGCAGTATTGATATAAGTTTTTTCATAATAAATAACCTCCATATTTTTGTTCTTGTATTTGAGTCTAAAAATATAAGAAAATGCTAATTATTATTTGAAAAATAACATAAAATTTCTATCTTTCCAAATTTATAAAACATTCCCTTGCAAAGGTTTCTCAATTATTCATTCTAATTTTCATTGAAACTGGAGTATCAAATGTAATATACAAAGTTATTAATTTATGTAATATTATTACTATAAATAGCCCATATACAACCATTAAAGTACTAATAAATATTTCACTAAACTGCTTGAGGAGATTTTCAGAATTTCGCAGATGTATACAGGTTACGCAACTCCCGCTAACACCATTATGATTATGTTCATGGTCTGCATGTGTTAAAATAAATATACTTAAAAGAATTAAAATACTCAAAAAGAACGCTAAAAAAATGAGAGCAATAACTCTCTTTTCTATTGACTTATTCTTCATAGTATCTCCTCCTTGCATAATATATTTATTAATTATGACAGCATATATCACACTTTCCGTAAAAAACAGTTTTTGTGATATTAACTTTAAAGGTATGTTCTTGATAAATATGCTTATGTATTTCATTTAATGTATCGCAATTTAAGTGTAAAAGTTCTCCGCAATCTTCACATTTTAAGAGTAAATGATTTTGAGTTTCAGCACTATCATTTATATACTGGTAACAGCCACCTTTTATTCCCTCAACATTATATTTACGTAATTTGCCATTATTAATCAATCTGTCAAGATAACGATAAATTGTAGTACGACCCACAGCAATATCACATTTTTCAAAATGGCAAATAATTTGTGCAGCGGTAACATGCACATTACCTAGAGAAATTATATAGTCAAGAACTGCCTTACGTTGTTTTGTGTTGTAGCTTAACGGCCGCTTCATTTTATCACCTCAACTTCAAGTATAGTATATTGTTTCACTCTATCACACCTAAATTAATAAGTCAATATGAAACAGTGTTTCAATTACAGAATGTTACGTAGCAAAGTATGTATTGCTATCGCATACTTATAATACCTTATTTATAATAAATTTCTTCATAACATGACGAAAAAACTGCACTTCCCTATTTTCTGTAGAATGACCAAATTTTACTGCTCCATTCTCTCTGCTTTTTTCAGATGTATCTTTAACCCATGCTAGATATTAAACCTCCATTCTCCATTTATTATGTCATTTATCACAATGTTTATGAGCGTAAAAATGCTGAATATTACAGCTAATATACATAGCATTCTTAATTTGTTATTTATTGATTACTAATAATTGCATAATATATTTCTATTTAAAGTATTTATTTTAATATCATCGATTTTTTTGCTATTTTTTCACAGATAAGCCCATATTCAACATATATTACACATACATGCCAAATATGGGCTACAATATTAATACATCATCATTATAATTAACTCAATTAATCATATAACTTTCATGCTTTTATTTGATTTTAAGTTCTCGCCTTTCTAAGTCATATGTTCCATCTTCATGCCAAATTTCTTTCCAAATTTCTACACTTTCTAATGGTGCACTTTCTGATCGTTGATTTCTAAAGAATAATACCGCATATATATTTTCTTCAATTTTATAATATATATTTCCCAATGGTGGTTCTTTACGATTTGCTGTAGGTAGACTCCTCACCATGTCACCATCATATATCCCCAGTATCTCTACTATACCTACATATTTCGATCTTTCTTCATCCGCTATTTTTTGATTAAGATATTGTCCCTTCCTTAGTTTTTCAAAATCTTCTTCTTTTAGTTCAACTTCACGTTCTATAAAGTTTTCACGAACCCTTCCTCCAAATCGATAAGAAGTTCGTTCACGAAAATCATCTATCATTTCCCAATCCCATTCTGTAAGTACAGCTTCAATGTCATCCCCTTCCATAATACTCTCTACTGTTTTTTCTTCCATATCTATTTCCTTTCCTATTTCTTTATCTATAATTGTAATGTTTTTTTCTGCATTGCTTTCTGCAACACTTCCATTATTTATTATGCTAACAGAACTTACTACTATCAATACAAACATTATTAATATAAGTACCTTTTTCATTTTATTTGTTCTCCTTTACATAATAACACTCTACCAAATTAACTTTTGTTTCAATTTTTACTTCTTTCAAATCTATTTTCTTTCCTATTAGTCCTAACATTTTATTTTCCTCTGTCAGTTCACTTATAATCCTTTCTTTATCTGCAATTCGATAAAATGCTTCTACCTTTAATCTTGCTTCCTCAGTGTTATCAACAATTATACCTATATCTCTATTTGCTAAAATTCCACTTTCTCCATGCTTATCACTCCATGTACCATCTGTTTCTATTCTCCACCAATGATAATCATAGAATGTCATCACCATATTACCTTTACTTGGATGATGATATGTACCTTCTGAATATGATACAAAGAGCAATACTCTATGTCCCTCTGACATGCCAAGTTTAAATTCTTCAAAACTATATCCTATACTTTTCATATCTTTCTTTACATATTCCACCAAAAGATTACCCATTCTACGCATATCATAGAATCCTCTTGGTTCATACTTCAAAGCCGCTCCAGCCGCTCCGTCCTTACTCCACATCCCAGGCTGCATTGCAAATAGTCCCTCCTCCTTAGTACTGAAATCTTCCATAGGATTAGTACTAGGATTTTGTAAAAAGTCAAATGCATAGCTATAACAGTTACTTCTCCTGACCTTATCAGCAGCATTAAAATCATTATAATCATAATTATAGTTTTTCTGATATTCGCCATGTACAGTGATTTTTTTATCTACTTCTAATGTAGCTCCTGGTTTTAGCGAAGTATATTCATTAATATTCCATCTAAATGTATATCCTGCTTTTTCACTAAGTCCCAATCTTTCTAGTTTTGGTAATGTTATAAATATTTTTGAATCTTTTTCTGTAGGTCTTGTTACTTTTTCTGTATACGAAGTATTACCAACTTTATAAGTAACTATAAATGCCGAATTATCCCAGAACTCTTGCCAATTTAATTCAGCTTTTCCTCTTATGACTTCATCAGATGTTATTATATGATCATTACCCACAAGCCACTTAATAAATAATTCAGACCCTGGATGTATTATTACAGGAAATGGAATACTAAAAGTAGAGACTCCATTATAAGTATTCATCATATAATCATCTACATCACTTTCAAGCAAATATCCGCTTGTTCTTATTTCTGCATCAGTAGGAAATACCACTCGATCACCATGATTTACAGTAATCGTCTTTACTACGTTATCACCAATCATAAATGTAACTGTATGTGTAGCTACTTTTTCATATTTAGCTGTTAAAGTGGTATTTGCTCTTATATTAGTAGTATTTCCCTCCCAGCCTATAAATCTATAACCTTCTCTATCTGGCGCTGGTGCAAGTCCGGCATTTCTACCCTCTGCCACATATTCAGTTCTGATAGTTGTCCATGCATTATTGATTATGGCTCTATATGTAACCGCATATGTTCTATGACTTCCTTCTGCATATATTGCTTTTACATCTACATTACCATTAATGCTATAAATATCTTTATCCCAGCCTACAAATGTATATCCTGCACGTGCCGGTACTGCTGGTGCATTAGCTGCATGACCAGCTATAACATGTTGTGGATTGCCAATTAATTTATTATTATGGTCTAAAAATCTAACTCTATACATGGTATGAGTTCCGATTGTATAAGTTGCTTGTACATAATAAGAAGAGGTCACATTTACATATGGATACCTATTATCCCAGCCTGCAAATGTATATCCTGCTCGTGCTGGTACTGCTGGCGGTGTTCCGTCTGTTCCTTCTATTACCCATTCTACTTTTAATTCTCTTGTGGCATTATTATAGTATCCTTTATAGTCTAACCACTGCGTTTTATGCTCTCCTACAGCATATCTTGGTCTTACTTTTATATTTT
>JGI994J12354_10001784_pt1 | contig 21591 bp, 24 predicted proteins | sample IntmicLarv3ML3BL_FD_12354 | JGI IMG/M metagenome (IMG submission 12354) | reverse complement strand
ATCTTGAAGTCGCTGGTTCGAGCCCGGCTCACGGCACCAACTGTTCTCTGTCAGTATATAAGTACTTACAAGTAATTCAGGTATCGAAATGGATAGGATCTTCATAGATGTGAAAGCAAACGATCTCACCCTTTCGGAGATATTCAGAAAGATATCAGAGATCCAGAATGAGTTCCCCGACCTAGAGATATTTCTCGACGGGGATCGTCATGCGATCATGGGAAGACCCAAGAAGAAGGAAAAAGCATGACCGGAAGAGTCACCATTTCGCTGTATAATTCTTATGATCCCGTTAAGTTCAGGGAACCTCACCGCCGTGCGTTAGCGAGAGCAGGCGCTTTGGCGATGGCGTTCAATTTCAATCTCGTTACGTTCGGATTCCCGTTCCCGGAAGGAATGACGAAGCCCAAGGAATTAGCAGATTGGGTTGCGACGACAACATCAATAGGTCATAACGGAGATTATTTCACGGAACTTGCAGAACAAGGCAGATTCCAAAGCTTCCCGTATCCCGGGAAAGGGTTCCCTCCGCAGCTCGGTGAACCGATACTTACGACAAGCAGACCCGATCCCAAAAAGAACATCTCACTGAAGGATCTGAAAGCAATGCTGGAACGACAGAGTATCCTTTTACTGTTCGGTCTTGGTCCTCATGGAGTACCAAAGGATGCGGCGTCAATTCCAAAATACAATCTGGACATAACCGGCGGTTCCTTTTCCTTGGAAACATGTACCGCATTGGGCGCGGTCGCAGGTGCGTTATACGCCATTCAGTAACGCTCGTACAAAATATCGTCCGGACCGTAAAGCACACCGTTACCTTTCTGAACGTATCCTACGATCTTCGCATTCTTGTTCTCTTTTGCGATCGCTTCAGCCTCATCCTTCGACGCAACGATGGTGAATCCCATGCTCATGTTCAGCGTCTGATATATTTCCTGAGTGGTTATGTTCCCCAATTCCTGAACCTTTTTGAAGACTGCGGCAGGTTTCACAGGATCATCTATCACATACTGTAATCCCTTCTTCATTCTCAATAAGTTCCGTAAACCGCCGCCGGTGATGTTCACCATTCCGGTGACCTTGTGCTCGCGAATGATGTCAAGGACCTGTTTTACATAGATCTCCGTAGGCTCAAGCAATTCCAACCCAACGCTCTTCTTCAGCCCAGGGACCTTGTCTTTCATTGAATATCCGGCGTTCTCGAAAACTTTACGTGCCAATGTCAGGCCGTTGGAATGTATTCCGGAGGACTCCAAAGCGACGATGACATCGCCCTCTTTGGTCTCCTGACCTGTGATAAGATCACTTTTCTTCACGAATCCTAAACAAGTCCCTGAGATGTCGATACCCTTCACTAATTCGGGAAGAACGGCGATCTCTCCGCCGACTATCTCCATGTCAGACAGTTCAGCTCCTTTTTGTAATCCTTTTCCGACCTCTTTCGTAAGATCGTCATCTGGCTTGTCGATCGCAATATAATCAACGAACGACATCGGTTCCGCTCCGACGCATATAGTGTCATTCACATTCATTGCGATGCAGTCGATACCGATGGTGTCCCAAATGCCCAGTTCCTCGGCGACAAGTATCTTCGTACCCACGCCGTCTGTGCACAACGTTAGATAATTATCACCGAAATCTATCAGACTCGTGAACAATCCCTTGATGTTCACAGACTGTCCTACGCCTTTGCGCTTGTACTTCAGTTCCTTGACTAAAGATTCGATAGCGCTGGATTTCTTGTCGATGTTCACTCCGGCCTTGGCGTACGTCCATTCTTCGGGCATCGTCAAGACAATGCGCCATAGGCTTTATATTTTCATCTGACCGCAGGTCAGGACGGGAACGGTATGTCATGCGACAGACGAAGTAATTATATTTCCACCGCCTATGGTGACACAATGTCGAAACGCTGGTTATCGGAAAGACATCAGGAGAAGTATTACCGATTGGCCAAAAGGCTAGACTACAGATCCCGGGCGTCGTTCAAGCTGCTACAGATAGACGAACGTTTCGAGATATTCGAGGAAGGGGATTCCGTTGTCGATCTGGGAGCATCACCCGGCGGTTGGCTTCAAGTGGCAAAAGAATGCGTCGGTGATGGTATTGTGATCGGAGTCGATCTGAGACCGATAAGACCGTTGGATGGTGTTTCCACGATACTCGGGGATATAACATCACCCAAGACAATGGAAGCACTCCTGGCAATGTTCGGCGGTAAAGCTGATGTTGTCCTTTCCGACATGGCGCCGAATATCGGCGGCCACTATTCGACAGATCACGCGAGATCGATCCATTTGTGCACATATGCTGTATCCGTTGCTGAACAAATTCTGAAGAGAGACGGAAAGATGGTCATGAAGGTCTTCATGGGCGATATGTTCAATGGCCTTAAGGACCAAATGGACAAAAGGTTCCAAAGCGTCAAAGTACACGCACCCGATGCCACAAGAGAAACGTCATCAGAGGTGTACATAGTAGCGAAAGGTTTCAAGGCGTTGAAACCGACGATAAAGATCAAACCTCCGGAAGAGGAAGAGGAAGAGAAAGGATTCACGGTGAAAGGGGAGTTCCAATGAAACACGGAAAGATAATCTGCAGCGGCTGGAATTACAGATCACATCTGGCGGAAACGAATAAAGACTTACCGAAAGAACCGATATTCTTCCTGAAGCCGTCAAGCTGTATCATCAGGGACGGAGAGAACATAGTACTTCCGAAAGGCATCGGAGCGATACACTTTGAAGCGGAATTGGCGCTGATCTTCGGAAAGACCGGGAAGAACATACCGGAAAATGATGCGTTGTCTTACGTTTCCCACGTTGCGGCATTCAATGATGTGACCGCAAGGGATATGCAGTCGATCGCAAGGAAAGAAGGGAATCCCTGGTCGGTAGCGAAAGGAATGGATACATTCGGTCCGATGTCGGAACCTGTTGCGCTGAAGAACATCAACGTCAATAACCTAAGGTTGACATCAACTCACAACGGTATCGTAAAGCAAGATTCGAACACTTCCATGATGATCTTCACACCTCAAAGGCTGATATCAGAGATCTCAAAGTTCATGACCATTGAAGCCGGAGACATACTGATAACGGGAACTCCGCAAGGTATTGATGAACTCAGATCAGAAGATACAATAACCATAACAGTGGAAGGTGTCGGTTCCGTTACCAACACCGTGGTCTAATCCCAGAATCTCTTGTTCTTTGCGAAAAGTACCTCTGCTGCCAATATATCCCGTAAGAAATCATCCTCATCGATATGCATGCTCCTCAGGATACGGGCTGCAGCGTCAGGCCCCACTCCCCGTCCCGCCAACGTCAGAACAGCGCGGGGACCGTGTTCGTTCACGAGGTTGGCGATGCGTGACAATCGCATAGTGTCCTTACGTTCCCGTTCCGTCAGTTCTTCCTTCTTTAGCAGCTTGATGACCTCTCTGTCATACTCTTTCAGAACTGCCACCATATTACCGCCGCACTTGGTGCAGACAAGTCTCTTGGGCGCATCAGAGACCTTCAGTCTCCACTGTGTCTGGCACTTCAGACATGATGCGAAAAGTGTCTCATCATTCAATCTCTTTTTCAAGGCCATGAGTATCGAATGATCTGCACGTAACGGTTGCATCAGTTCTTTGGAACGGACGATGCCTTCCATACCCATCGGTGTTATTCCGGTCACTTTGAAACGTATCGTTCCTTCTGCAAGTTTTGAAACGACAAGCTCAGTGTTCTCAATATCAAGATCTTCCCACAGGACCTTGTTCACAGCTTCGTTGTAAGCAGGCGTTCCGTTATGCATCTCAAACAACCTTGCAAAGCTCATGAACCTGTGGTCAGCGTCCTTGTCGATGATACCGAATTTCTTTGCAACGTAGACGAATCTCCATTTCAGGAATGTTGAATTCGTTATCGTCATCCGTATCAGAGATTCCACGGTTCCCGGTCTTACGGATCTTATCGTCTTTTCCATAGCATCTCTGCCGACGTTCCTGGGAAGTTCAAAGATTATGCGATACGGATCTGCGGACGTTCCGACACTTTCCCCGAGTCTCGCGGTAAGCAGGGCAGAATATAATTTGCTGAGGGTCTCGTTCACACGTGTTCCGAAACACGAGTTCAGTATTGCCAAACGGTCACCGATCTCCAATGTCACAAGTTCATCAGAAGGAACTTCGAACTTCTCCTTCTGTTCATCAATGAATCCTTTGACGCATTCCTTTGCTTCATCGTTCCCGGGGTAATCGTTGAAATTCACGAGTCTTCTGAGACGTCCCACCTCCATGGCAACACCGAACGGAACGGGAATGTCAGATCCCGTCCAGGAAGGAACTGAACCGATCTCACGGATCTCTTCAACCAAGATCTCGTCCTCACGCATTTCGATTATTCTCCACGTTCTGCCTTTGGCGATGAACGTCGCAAAAGGTTCGGCAAAAGTTGCAACAAAACTCTCGTCCAGTGTTCCGATGATACCGCGGGTGCTGATGTCGCGTATCAGGTACGTACGTTCATCCTGGATCATCGAGATGTTGTTGTAGAAATAATTCATTCCTTTCTTGGAGCGTCTGAATCCGTCCTCATCCTCGAATACCATCTTGATGGACTTCAGTTGGTCGAGAACATCATCCATTTCCTTGCGCTCAAGATCCCGGAAGGGATATGCGCGCCTGAATATGGCGTACGCAGAATCACGGTCAACACGTGATGACATTGTCATTGCAATGAGTTGATTAGCAACAACCGTCAAAGGACTATTGCGGCCGGACCTGTCTTCCAATTCTTTGGTGTCTGTACGCTTTGCGATGACCAAAGCCTCAGAGATCTCGTCAGGAGATGTTGCTAAGATGGTCGCTCTGATGCGTTCGCCGATACGGTGTCCCGCTCTGCCTGCGCGCTGTATCATCCTTGCCACCTGCCGAGGGGAATTATACTGTATGACGTGATCGGTCGATCCAACATCGATACCCAATTCCAACGATGATGTGCAGATCAATGCTTTTACGATACCTTTTTTGAAAAGGTCCTCCATTTCCATTCTGTTCTCCTTCGACAGAGAACCGTGGTGCACCTCAACGGAAAAATTCTCATCCCATAACCGATAACGTGCGGCAAGCCATTCTGCTGTTTCTCGTGTGTTGACGAAAAATAATGTCGATCTGCCTGCTTCAATAAGCTCTCTGGCACGTTTCATAACGGCGACCATATCAGGATCGCTTTGCAGTTTATCCGCCAACTCAGAATCCTCTTCGATGACAGGACGTTCCACGTTTATCTCGTAATCACGGTGCGTATCATGTTTCGATACGACCACGTCACGTTTCACTCCTCCGAGGAATCTTGACACTTCTTTTACATTCCCTACTGTTGCGGACAATCCGATGCGTTGGAACTCTCCTGCAATTCTGGTCAGTCTTTCCAACGCAACGGACATCTGTGCGCCGCGTTCGGTCAGTGCTAATTCATGGATCTCATCAACAACAACGCATTCCACGTTCCTCATATGCGCCGCTAAACGTTTTCCGGTGAACATTATCTGTAACGTTTCGGGAGTGGTGATCAATATATCCGGAGGGTGCAGTGACTGTTTTGCTCTTTCCCCAGAAGACGTATCGCCGTGCCTTACGCCCACTTTGATGCCCAGAGCTTCACCGTATGTTTCCATCCTTTTCAGCATATCCCGATTCAGCGCACGGAGCGGTGTGATGTACACACATCTTATTCCTTTACCGGGATTCCTGAAGATGCGGTCGAAAATGGGAAGCATCGCAGCTTCTGTTTTGCCGATGCCCGTGGGAGCGACCACAAGAACGTGCTTACCGCTTTCAACTATCGGAATGGCCGCAGCTTGAGGTTCAGTGGGCTCGTATATGCCGTAATCATTCAGTAATTTCACTATTTCCTGTGAAAGGGAATCGAACGGCATATGTGACGCTAACGCTGGAAGATATTAAAAACTGAAAGGTCGAACAGGCACCCCTGTCCGTAAAGAATTGGAAAAAATGGTTTTATTCTGCCCTCTTCTTGACGGCTTTCTTCTTTGCGGCCGGTTTCTTTTTGGCCGTTCCGGATTCTGCAGTCTTCTTGCGCGGTTTTCTCTTCTTTCTGGATTTGACCGCTGCTTTGATCTCGTCCGCTTCCTTTCCGCCGTCCGTGATATCCTCTTCCTTGAATCTCAGGATGATCCAACCCTGTTCCTCAAGGATGGCATCTGACGAAGTGTCAGGGGTTCCGGCGTATACGTAAACGGCAACCTTCTGAGCAACGAATGCGATCTCGATCTTGTACTCACCATAGTATCTCCTGCATCTCAGGCCGCGGTTCCACGCGTTCCTTCTGACCTTTCCTTCCGGCGTAAGATCCATGATGTATTCGAGATCCTCGGGGAGGTCCCATATTCCGTCGTGATCTTCGTCAACAAGCTGATAGTGCTTCATGTCGAAGAACGGAGCAACTCTTTCGACAGGTGCGGTTGCGAACCCGGTGTCTGCGTACACTTCTTCCGGTTCCCATGTTCCGACCGTGTCTGCAGCAGGTTCTGCGATGACCTCAGGCACGACCTCTTCCACTTCTACAGGGATCGGTTCGGTGACCTGTAGCAAAATCTGGGAGATATCCATGACCTTGATGCTGGATCCGGCCTGTTTTGCTCCTGCTTTGAGGTTGAGCACACAGAACGGGCATGCTGTTGCGATAACTTCAGCACCAACGGCTTCGGCGTCCCTGATTCTCTCTGCTGCGATGTTCACAGCGTAATCGTTAAAGGCGCTCTTGTATCCGCCTCCTGCACCGCAGCACCTCGAGTTCTCGCGGTTGCGGTCCATTTCAACGAATTCCAACCCTTTGATCTTCTTCAGGATGCTGCGGGGTTCATCGAACACCTTTGAGTGTCTCCCCAAGTGGCACGGATCGTGATACGTGACCTTGGCGTTGAATTCATGGATCAGCGGTAATTTCTTGTCCTTTATGAGCTTGTCAGCGAACTGTGTGAAGTGACTGACCTTCTGACCGGGTTTTGAATAGAAATCGTCGAAATCCCTTGAGATCGTCTTGAAACAACCTGAACAGGTCATGACCATGTCCTTCGAACCTACTGCATCAGCTTTCTTGACGACCGTTGCGGCGGCATCGATCGTGAGGTCCCTGACCCCTGTTCTCAGTGCGGGTGATGTGCAACACCATTCTTTATCGCCCAGTGCGTTCATCTTGACGCCTGCGCGATCCAAGACCGTCACACCTGCCTTCGGGATGTCCTGCATCCTGTAGGATCCGGTACATCCTGCGAAGAATATCACGTCAGGAACTGCTTCCCTTTTAACTTCCGCGGGCCACCATTTATCCCTGTCGCAAGGCTCTTCATCATACGGGTTGTGTTTCTTTGCGATCCTTTCCGCCAGTTTCTTGTGAGCCGGCAGCGGGGCTACGCCTTCGGCGACCATCCATGCCCTGACCTTTTCCCAGAACGGAACGAGCTCGAGGTTTGCGTGACATACCGCCTCACAATTCCCGCAACCGGTACATTTGTACATTGCATCAACGAACTCTTCGCTCAATGCGACCTTCCTTCCCAGGAGTTTGTCCATTGCGTTCCTCTTGTCCAACTGAACCAAGTAGTATATTTTTCCTCTAGGAGTGACAGACTCCCACGGAGTCTGAGCGTACGCTTCGCAGGTATCAATACAATAACCGCACTGCAGGCACGCGAGCATCTCTTTTTGGATACGCGGCATTTTGACCATTACACAACCTCTTTCGCGGGGATATCCCCCTATTACAGGTCTGTAAACGAAAGACAGTATATTTATGTTTCCCGTCCCCGAACCAATGTGCCATACATGCAAAAATGTGCAAAAACGGGCTCTGGCAGTGCGTCAAAACCGTTATTCGGCGGAATGAAGGGTAAACATATACGTTCGATGACCGTTACAGTGATGATGACGGACCGTAAAACGGTATATTTCGACAACAGTGCGACCACATTCATCGCAAAAGAAGTGTTAGATGAGATGATGCCGTTCATGACGTCGGAATACGGCAACCCCGGAAGCATACATTGGATGGGAGATGCCGCAACAATCGCAGTAAGGAAGGCAAGGAAACAGGTCGCGAGCACGTTGAACTCACTGCCGTCGGAGATATACTTCACATCAGGCGGAACGGAATCGGACAACATTGCGCTGATGGGCTCAGTTCACAGAGGAAGAAGGATAATAACCACGGCGATCGAACACTCGGCAGTTCTGGAAACATGCGCGTACCTGGGGTCCCATGGTGTGAAGATCACGATCCTGAAGACCGATGAGCTCGGAAGGGTGGATCCCGACGATCTCAGGAAAGAGATGGACGACAGCGTCTCAATAGTCTCGGTAATGGCGGCGAACAACGTCATCGGAACGATCCAGGACATCAAGGAAATGGCATCGATCGCCCATGAATACAATGCGTACTTCCACACGGATGCCGTGCAGGCGTACACGAAAATGAGGACCGACGTGAAGGAAATGGGCATAGACATGCTGTCGATATCCGGTCACAAGATACACGGGCCGAAAGGTATCGGTGTTCTCTACGTGAACGAGAACGTTGATGTCAGACCGATAACGTTCGGCGGAGGTCAAGAGTCGGGAATGAGACCTTCGACCGAGAACGTTCCCGGTATCGTAGGGTTAGGTAAAGCTGCCGAGATGGCGAATTCAAAGATGTCTCTCGACGTAAAGAAAATGGAAAAGCTCAGGAACGAGATCATCGACAGCACGCTGAACATCAAGGGCGCATATCTCAACGGGCCGGCACCCAGTGACGGAAGATTGTGTAACAACGCACACTTCAGGTTCGACGGAGTGAAGGGAATGGAACTTGTCCTGAAACTGAGCAAGGAAGGTATAGCAGCGTCAACAGCATCAGCGTGCTCCGCGGGAAGTACCGGCCCGTCACACGTCATGACGGCGATCGGATTAACAGCGGAACAGTCCCTTTCCGCGTTACGGATATCACTGTCAAGATACAACACCGAAGATGACGTAAGATACCTGAACGAAGTGCTTCCTAAGATAATAAATTCAATGCGTTGAATCTTCAAAAAACAAAAGAGCCAGTATAAGATTATGGGACACTGTTGAAACAATAAAAGAATAATGTTTTTTGTTATCGTTAATGTCTATTTCAAATGAATCAAAACACGGAGTGAAAGTGAATCAAAACACGGAGTGAAAGTGAATCAAAATACGGAATTAGATGATGATTTTTCAATTAACTTAATATAATGACTAAGGCATCCGCAAGCTGTGGAAGAAGGATACTTAGACAGAACCGCGGACAAAGAACTCGATTCAGCATTAGCTACATTCGGCGCAGTACTGATAGTCGGTCCCAAGTGGTGTGGCAAAACGTGGACAGCAGAAAGGAGAGCCGCTAGCAGGATATATCTTCAGGATGTAAAGGAGAGGGAAAGATACCGGGAAGCTGCCAAGGTCGCACCCGATCTCCTTTTGGATGGTGATGCGCCACGTCTGATAGATGAGTGGCAGACCATCCCCATTTTGTGGGACGGTGTTCGTTTCGAAGTAGATCAACGGAAGAAAAAAGGACAATTCATACTCACCGGCTCTGCAGTCCCTTCCGACGGCATTACGATGCACACGGGGACGGGCAGGATATCGAGATTGGTCATGCGTCCGATGTCGCTTTTCGAATCTTTGGAATCCAATGGAAGTGTTTCTCTTTCATCCTTGTTCGAAGGGAAGGATATCAGAGGAACTTCTGAACTGGCGTTAGAGAAACTCGCTTTTGCATTGGTGAGGGGCGGATGGCCCGCTTCCATCTGTGAAGAAGAAACAATGGCGTTGCGCCATGCGCGCGAATACGTCACGGCAATCGTGAACAGCGACGTTTCACGCGTTGACGGTGTGGAAAGGAATCCGAAAAGGGTCCAGAAGCTGATGGTATCCATCGCCAGGAATGTTTCAACGGCGGCTAAGAAGACAACAATAATAAACGATGTAATTGACGACGGTGAAACGATCTCGGATAAAACATTCAATTCTTATCTGAATGCATTAAGACGATTGTTCATCGTTGAAGAGTTGCCAGCATGGAGTCCTTCTCTCAGATCTAGAACAGCATTGAGGACATCACCGAAATATCACTTCACAGACCCGTCTGTAGCCGCCGTGCTCCTGCGTGCCTCTCCGAAGAATCTTATGCAGGATTTCAAGACTTTCGGTTTGCTGTTCGAATCTCTGTGCATCCGTGATCTGAGAGTATATGCTCAAACAATGGAAGGTGAGGTATCATATTATCGTGATGGAAGTGATCTTGAAGCGGATGCGATAATACAATTGTATGACGGACGCTGGGGTGCGATCGAAGTGAAGATGGGCGGTCAGGAAGATATAGACAAGGCTGCCGATAATCTCAAGAAACTGCTGGAAAAGATAGATCACGAAAAGACCGGTGAACCTGCATTCCTGATGGTGTTGACCGCAACAGGGTTCGCATATCGTAGAGAAGACGGCGTATATATCGTGCCGATAGGGTGTCTTAAAGATTGAATGAACAGTTTCGTACTTTCAAGTACCTCCCCTCATTAGTTTATTAACCTCGTATTCGAAATTCAATTCATGTGCTGGCACAAAAGCCTGGGGTCAAAGGGGTCGCACTTACGCGGATCGGAGGTTTCCCTGCAGAGGAAGATAACTGAATGGCCTTCGAACTGTGCCACAGCTGACGAAAGACCTCCAAAGGTTCAGATATCACCGCGTTTAGAATCCTTCCCATCTGTTCCGGAAGGTGCGGAACATCTTCCGAAAATGTGTGAAAGTGCGCGGGCAAGACCAGAAGGATTTAGTGGGCCTGATCGGATTTGAACCGACGACCATCCGGTTATGAGCCGGACGCTCCACCAGACTAAGCTACAGGCCCTTTTTTAAAAGGGTGGCGCCGTCGCACGGGCTCGAACCGTGGACCTTATGATTAACAGTCATACGCTCTACCGACTGAGCTACGACGGCATGGTATTCCTGCGAAAGATAGACGCATATTAAACAGTTACGTTTGAAAATCCGTTCGCATCAAGGCTGTTCGTCGACGATCCTCTTCGCTCTGGCGATTATTGCGGAGGTGGAATCCAAGTACACAGCGATCTCTCTCATGAATTCGTCATACCCGTCCGTCACCTTCGCTCCGCCTGTGGATGGCTCTATGAGACCGGCCTCTTCCAGCAGCCTCAGGGAATATCTCACTTTGTGTTTCGGAAGGCTCATCATCTCCGCTAACCTGATGATACCGATGGGCTGGTTCTCCTTCGTTATCCTGAGCATCAGAACGTGACGTCTCAGTAATTCAACTTCCGAGGTCAGTTTCCTTGTGATGTATTCCGTGTCAGCCATGCACACGGTCATCGCTGTAAGGTTATATCAATCATTTGGGATATGTGTCATTATGGAAAGGAATGAGATACTCAGGAAAACGGCGCATCTGTGTGCGCCACTGTTCGCTCTTGCGTACTTCATCCCTGAGGACCTGGGCATCATCTCCAGAGATGTCCTTGTCATCATACCATGGTCGGTCTTCGTTTTTGTGGAGATATACCGCATACGGAGCGGAAAGGAATTCCCCGGATTACGTTCGTATGAATCGAAAAGACCTTCTGCCGCGTTCCAGATGTGCACAGCATTCCTGATCATGATCCTGTTCTTCCCTGTGGAATATGCATTCCCGCTGCTTCTCGGGTTCGGTGTGACCGACCCTTTGATCGGAATATTGCGTAAGGAAGGGTCGAAAATGTACCCTGCGGTCCCGCTGCTGGTTTATTTCCTGACAGTATCGATACCACTGTCACTGTTCTTCGGAGCATCGTTCAGAATAGTGGTGATATCGTTGCTGGTGGCAATATCAGCTATTTCAGCTGAGAGTTATAGAAACAGGATAGTGGACGACGACTTCCTGATGCTTTTCGTACCGTTAATGGTACTTTGGATCCTGGACAGTATCGTCTAACGTCCGTACCAGTGCTGTTTTCCCCACCTGTTGTAATTGGTGGTCCATGCCTGTATCGCGGAATCGTGACAATCCAACGCAGATTGCTCATCCTTGAAGGTCTTGTAGCACATGAGACACTGATACCTCATTTCCAGAGGCTTCGCTTTCTTTGCCATTGACACCCCAACGTATGAGCCGTTAATAAATCTTTATGCGGTCGAGAAATCGCGCAAGAGCCGAAAATAAAAAAAATGACCATGTGTATTCGCGCTGTCTTTTTATATCTACAAACCCATGGCTGGGAGGCTCATGAACAGAATTAAGGTCATTAATGAACCATCTGAGCTGGTCCCCATGCTCAGAGCAGTAGATACACCGGTGAAGAGGGATGTTCTGAAAGAGGTGACCTTGGAATGGAGGACCGCCAACGAGATCGAAGCGAAATTCGGTCCCGAAGGAAAGGATGCCATCGTTTTCTTCGAAAAAATGAAACTTGTCGAAAGCCGTTGGCAATCGACCGGCGGTAATTTCCCGGAAAAATCTTACCATACATATTACACATCATTCCATATCAATGCACAGTGGCCGGTCTACGAGATCAGTGATGTTCTCGCAGCGGCCATGATGCCCGAATCCGAGTTCAAGGAGATCGAGGACAGGATCGTTGCGGAAGTCGGAAAGGGATGCTTCTCAGGAGACGTTGCCGAGTCCCTGGGGTTGACGTCGACAATGCTCAGAAGCCTTGTCCGCAGGTCTGTGAAAGTGGACTACAGGGGTCACAGGATAGAACCCATCTCAGGATAAGGCATGCCCGAAATTTGGATAATGAGGATCGGACATCGCCCGGAAAGGGATAAACGCGTCACCACACATGTTGCTCTCACAGCCCGCGCCCTAGGTGCGAAAAGAATGTTCGTTGATACCTTGGATAAAGTGCTTGAAACGAACATAATGAGCGTCTGCGATCGTTTCGGCGGAGATTTTTCCATAGAAACGGGAAAGAAATGGAAAGATATCGTCAAGGACTTTGACGGAAAGGTCGCACATCTCACGATGTACGGACAGCGTGTGGACGAAGCTATGACAAAGATACCTAAGGACGAGAACCTAATGATAATCGTCGGTGCCGAAAAGGTTCCGCCGGAAGTCTATCAAAGAGCCGATTTCAACGTGTCCGTAGGGAACCAGCCGCATTCTGAGATCTCTGCATTAGCAATATTCCTTGACCGTTTCACTGACGGTTCCGCATTATACGATGACAGGCACGGCAAGATGACCGTTGTGCCCAATGAAAGGGGGAAGACAGTTGTCAATCTACCCGAATGATAAGGAATGTATCGCCATCCTGAAGGAAGCGGGATGCAAGAAGAGGGTGATGATCCATTGCTGCACAGTACGTTCTGTGGCAGACGAGATGGTCAAAGGATTCGATGCCGATACAGAATTGGTAACGGCGGGAGCGTTGCTCCATGACATCGGGCGTTCGGTGGACCATACGATACGCCACGCGATGATCGGCGCCGGCATAGCTGAAGGTCTGGGTCTTCCGAAAGAGATAATAGAGATCATAAGGAAACATACCGGTGCTGGACTTGACGAGATGGACATAAGGGAATTCAGTCTCCCCAATGCAGACTATATCCCGAGGACCATCGAAGAGAAGATAGTCGCTCATGCCGACAATCTCGTAAGCGATGACCGCGTCGTTCCCCATTCACATTCCGCCGAGAAATTGAGACGGAAAGGGTCAGAGCGCGGTGCAGTGAAAATAGAGCGTCTGCACTCAGAACTTTCTGCAATTTACGGAAAGGACCTCGACTGTTTGGTCGACGTGTTAGGAGAGTATCCTGAGTTCAAAGGTCCGTGTTCAGCTCTTGGGAAGAGATCTTGAAGCATCTTTCGGGTCTATCGTCACTTTTTCCGGGAACACCTTCAAAATGATGACATCACCGACAGACTGTACCCATCTGTACGGAATGTTGACCGCAACACCTTTTTCCACTAACGTCGGATTCGTGTTCCGTGAGAATATGCCGTCGATCTTCCTGCTCCTGAGGTCGAAAACGATGTTGTCAACGTTCCCAACCCAGATGCCGTCCGGCGAATAGATGGAAAGACCAACTATCTTCGTGGTCTCGTCAAGTGCTCCCATATGTTCAGCAACGCAACCGTAATCTAAAAATCTTCTGTTATGCGGTGGTTATGAAAGTTATTTAACTGGTTTAGACGTTCTTCGTTCGTGGACAAAATGGTAACAGAGCTGAATGACAGTACATTTGATAAGTTCATTGAAAGCAATGAAGTAGTGATGGTAGACTGCTGGGCTCCCTGGTGCAGACCGTGCAGGATGCTTGCTCCTGTGGTCGAAGAACTCGCAGAAGAGCTGAAAGGGAAGGTTGCAATAGGTAAGCTGAACACAGATGACAACCCCGGAATATCCATGAGATTCGAGATCAACGCAATTCCGACGATGCTGATATTCAAAAATGGCATCATGCAGCAACCTCTCGTAGGACTGAGACCCAAGGAAGACATCAAAGATCACTTACTGGGGATCTGATGGACTTCGATGTTGCAGTGGTCGGAGCAGGACCCGCAGGCATACAGGCGGGAATGCACGCATCACGCAAGAAGGCCAGAACGATAATTATCGGTAAGATCGAGAACAGCGCATTATACGGTGCGCATGTCGAGAATCTCTTCGGCGCACCCGGAAAGACGGACGGCTCGGAACTGCTGGAAGAAGGACTTTCAAAAGCAGGATCATTCGGGTGTACCGTATTGAAAGAGAACGTGATATCTGCGGGAAATGATAACGGAACCTTTGTTTTAACGACCGAAACCATTGAGATACGAGCCAAGACGGTCGTTCTTGCACCGGGTATCCGCAGGAACAAGCTGGACGTTCCGGGTGAGAAAGAGTTCCTGGGGAAAGGCGTAAGTTACTGTGCATCATGCGACTGCAACTTCTACAAAGGGAAGACAGTGGCGGTAATAGGCGATGAAAGCGAAGCCGCATCATCTGCGGAACTGATGACACGATACGCTGAAAGAACGTATTGGGTAACGGAAGATCCGAAAGTTTCAACTGAAATGTTCACCAAGGCCGGTTCCGCGGGTGTGTTGATGATCAAGGATTCTCTGAAAGGGATAACAGGTTCCTCTAAGGTCGAGAAGATGATCCTGGCAACACAGGAACTTGCCGTTGACGGAGTGTTCATTGAACTCGGAGGCAGATCATCCGCAGATCTGGCGATGGACCTTGATATCATGCCGGAGATAGACGGAACATTGAAAGTGGACCAGGACTGCAGGACATCCGTGAAAGGAGTGTTCGCATGCGGTGATGTCACCGGAAGACCGTGGCAGGCCGCAAAAGCGATAGGACAGGGAGCGATAGCAGGTATGAACGCAGCCGATCTCGCAAAGGTGATATGATGTCCGTAGACGAAATGGTCTCAGGAATGTTACGTGAAGAAGGCGGTTTCCAGAAAGCTCTGAAGAATGTTCTGGAGTACGAATTGAGAATGACCGTCAACGAGTTCTGTAAACGTTCCGGCATCTCACAAAGTACGATGTACAAGATCCTTGAGGAAAAGAGAGAACCGAATCTCAGAACGGTGAGGATGATATTCCGTGCCGTAAAACTGCTGGCGGATTCCCCCGGGGATCATTTCATTGCAGTCATCGCATCACACCTGTCATTCCAGAATCTCAAGGACAGGATAGACGTCAACGGGATCACCGTAAGGTTACGGGAGTATCCGGTCTCCACGGTCGAAGACGCGATCATCGCCGCAGTGAGGGCGGAACGCGACGGTGCGCTTGCGGTCGTTTGTGCACCGATAGTCACTCCGACCGTAGAGAAGATCCTTTCCATACCTGTGTCCCCGGTCATACCGACCGACAGTATAGTGGAAGCAGTGGAAAGAATAAAAGAAGATCTTTTCTGATCTTCCGAAAAGGAAAAGGAGTTTGAGGTCAGAGAGGAGCTATCTCTCTGCCGTATTGTTCTTTCAGTATCTCTCCGCCTGCGGTATATATCGCCAATGATCCGCATATTATGCCGATCACACCTGCGGCCTTTACAACATCCGCATTTCCCATTATCGTTCCCGCTGCAAGCACGAAGAACAATGGCACGACAGTAATGAACACCAGCCGCAAAGACCATCCCGCTTTCAGTGTTCCCAGAAGCATTATGAACGCCATTATTCCCCATATCACGAGATATGCGCCTAATGCCGCATCTTCCACCGGTGTTTCGAAAACACCGATCTTGATCATTATCAGAGATATCCAAAAGAATCCGAACGCAGTGAACGCGGTTGCACCGAACATGCTGTTGCGTTTGAAATCCATGATCCCGGCGATCACTTGCGCCACGCCGCCGAAACACAGCCCCATGGCCATTATCGTAAGGTCAAAACCGAACAATCCTATATTATGCAAGTTCAAGAGCAAGGTGGTCATTCCGAAACTGAACAACCCCAGTGCGGTCGGATTCGCTGTTTGAGAGTCCATAACCCTCCCCAAAGATCACAGATATTTAACAATTGATAACAACACTTATAAGCCAATGAACGGAAAAATTAATCTCTCTTTGTAAAAGTATAATAGGAACCTTAAATATTATCACCCTTGTTAAGAGGATACCATGTTCGAACTCCATGTTGTCAGCAATACGCCGCTGAATGCGGTATCAGAAATCGACGTAGTAGCAGAAACATTCCTGACGCAGATCGGATACATACCGAAAGGATACGATCCGAAAACGGGAACGTCAGACATCAGAGAAAGCGTTCCTTACAAACTGTTCATGGATTTTTTCATGAGGAACATGTCAAAAGCATGGACAGTGGAAGAATTGGCAGCGCTGTTGGGAACAACGAAACCGACCGTTTACCGTCATATAAACAAACTGAAATCAATGGATATCTTGGAAAGTGTGGACGTAGAGTTCGACGGACAGAACAGAAAGGGATACAGAATAAGATACGGTGATCTCTCGAAGGCATGGAGTTTCACAGAGGCCAACGTCAACATGGCGATGGAGAACTACAAACGAACCGCGTCACATTTCCAGGCACTGATAAACAAAGAGAGGCAGTGAGATGGCTGACGAACTGGAAATGACCAAAGGCGGGAAATATTCTGTGAAGAACACCAAGGATGAGGTCATCCAAGGAATATTCAAAGGGTACAGCATGATCGGAAGCGAGACCGCTCTGGTCATGGGATCTCCTGATACAATATATGTGCCAGTCTCTAAGATCTTAAGCATCACGTTATTGGAATCCGGCCCCGTTGAAGAGCCGAAGAAGAAGGAACAGGGCGTCCATTATGGGTGAGCCGGAATTCAGCAGACGCATCATCGGGATGATACTTTCCGGTGAGATAACCTCACGTGACAGACTTCAAGCGGTGAAGGTAAGACTTTCCGGTGAGTATAAACTGAACGAGGTTCCGCAGAACTCTCTGATATTGGAGGAAGTGAGAGATGAGGAAATGGAGATCGTGAGGCCGTTCCTGGTCAAGAAACCCGTACGGACGATAAGCGGTGTTGCTGTCGTTGCAGTTATGTCATCACCGCATCCATGTCCGCACGGTAAATGCTCGTATTGTCCGGGAGGGACCGATTCTCCTCAATCCTACACTGGTAAAGAACCCGCAGCAAGACGCGCTTCGAGAAATGAGTTCGATCCGTTCCGTCAGGTCACCGACAGGATAACGCAACTTGAAGCGATCGGCCACGATACTGACAAGATCGATCTGATAATCATGGGAGGAACGTTCACCTCACGCGACCCAGAATACCAGGAATGGTTCGTGAAAAGGTGTTTCGACGCAATGAACTGCATAGGATCCGAAGATAAAGGATCAAAGAGCATCGGAGAAGCACAATCCATCAATGAACGGTCGGAGCACAGATGCATCGGGATGACCGTTGAGACCCGTCCGGATGTTTTCACGAAGGAGCAGATAACCAACGCTTTGCGGTTGGGCGTCACCCGTGTGGAATTAGGTGTTCAGTTATTGGACGACGGCATACTGAAAGCAGTGGAAAGAGGTCACGGAACCCAGGAGATAAGGGAAGCGACAAGGAACTGTAAGAATGCCGGTCTGAAGATATGCTATCATATCATGCCCGGTCTCCCGGGATCCGGTCCAGAAAAAGACCTCGAGTCCTTCAAAGAGATGTTCAGCAACCCGGAGTACAGACCGGACATGTTGAAGATATACACAACATTGGTGATCGAAGGCACTAAGCTGTATGATATGTGGAAGGCCGGTGAGTACGAACCGTATAACGAAGCCGAGGCGACCGCTCTGATAGCTGATATGAAATCCTTCATTCCCGAATATGTGAGAGTGCAGAGGATCCAAAGGGACATACCTGCACCACAGATATCCGCAGGCATCCTGAAAAGCAACATCCGGGAACTGGTCCAGGGAGAGCTGAAAAGAACGGGAAGGGAATGCAGATGCATCAGATGCAGGGAAGCGGGACACCGTTCAGTATCGCTGGATGACGATTCGAAGCTCGAACTGAAAGTAACGGAATATGAAGCATCATCGGGAAAGGAATTCTTCATTTCCCGTGAATATGATGATTCGATCGCCGGTTACGTACGTCTTAGGATATCGAACGGGATCGCAGCGATCCGTGAAGTGAAGGTCTTCGGAAAGATGGCCGGTATCGGTGACAAAGGGGAATGGCAGCACCGAGGAATAGGGAAGGAGCTCATACTGGAAGCGGAAAGGATCGCCGGCAACGTCTCTGAGATAAGAGTGACATCCGGCGTGGGCGTTCGTGAATATTACAGATCATTGGGTTATGAGCTGGAAGCGCCGTACATGGTCAAACGTCTACAGTGAAACGATGACATGGTTGCTGTCGATATCGATGTTCCGGAAAGGTACCATCTTCCTTCCGTCGGGATCGGTTTTGTATTGTTTGCACACGTCCGTATGATCCTTGATCAGGAGGAACACCATTTCACCTGTCGAAAGGTCCACGACGACATCATCCAACGTACCGACAGACCTGCCGTCATCTGTTCTCACTTCCAATCCGACAATCTCAGTTGCAAAGACCCTCTCACTCACTGCATCACCTACTGATAGAACGGGATATCATCCCAAGATGCCCGTCTCTTCCTTATTTCTTTCCCTGCAGATTCATACTGCTTGAGATCACTCTCGCTCACGGACGCGGTCACTTCTTTCAGTGCGGCCATGAAATGCTTTTCTTTGACCATCTCCGCCTTCGGATCCTCACGGTATGCCGCAAGCCCTGCCTCCCTGCACAATGCTTCGATATCAGCGCCGACGAATCCTTCTGTTCCCTGTGCTAATTTCTTGAGATCGACCTTGATGAGAGGCATGTTCTTCGTGTGCACTTCCAGTATCTTCAGCCGTCCGTCCGTATCCGGCGGTCCGATGTATATCAGCTTGTCGAATCTTCCGGGTCTCAGTAGAGCTGGGTCTATCATATCAGGCCTGTTCGTAGCAGCCACGATCATTACGTTCTTCAAGCTTTCAACACCATCCATCGATGTCAGCAGCTGATTGACGACCTTTTCCCAATTCGTGTCGTTGTTGCGTCCGCGTCTCGGAGCTATTGAATCAAGTTCGTCGAAGAATATTATGCATGGGGACATCTGTTTCGCGCGTTTGAATATCTGCCGTATCGCCTTCTCACTTTCTCCGAACCACTTGTTTGCGATCTCAGGGCCGTTGACGGAAATGAAATTCACTCCCGATTCGTTGGCAACAGCTTTGGCGATCAGTGTCTTTCCCGTTCCCGGAGGTCCGTAGAAAAGGACACCCTTTGCAGGCCTTATGCCCAAACGTTCGAACGCTTTCGGATCCTCGGAGGGTATGAACACCTCTTGGAGTTCTTTCTTTATGTCATCCAGTCCGCCTACGTCAGACCATTTCACCTTTGGGATCTCGACAAGGACCTCACGCATGCCGCTAGGTTCCACTTCACCCAGTGCGGACATGAAATCCTCCATCGTAACTCTCATATTCTCCAGGACCGCCTGCGGAATAGGTTTATCAAGATCGAGTTCAGGCATCTTCCTGCGCAGGCACTTCATTGCAGCCTCTCTGCCCAAAGCAGCAAGGTCAGCACCGACGAAGCCGTGGGTCATGCCAGCAAGCGTATCGGTGCTTACGTCAGCGGACAACGGCATGCCTCTGAGATGAACGCTCAGGATATCTCCTCTCCCCTTCCTTCCGGGAACGCCTATCTCTATCTCGCGGTCGAACCTTCCCGGTCTTCTGAGCGCAGGGTCTATTCCATTCTCTCTGTTGGTAGCGCCTATCACGATCACGTCACCGCGCCCGCTGAGCCCGTCCATAAGTGTAAGCAGTTGGGCGACGATACGTTTCTCCACATCCCCGTGCACCTGGTCCCGGTTTGGAGCGATAGAATCGATCTCATCAAGGAAAACGATGCTCGGAGCCTTCTCCTGAGCATTCTGGAATATTTCCCTGAGCTTCTCTTCGCTCTGTCCGTAGTATCTGTTGAAGATCTCAGGGCCCTGGATGGCAAAGAACGACGCGCCCGATTCATTGGCGACGGCCTTTGCGATAAGCGTCTTCCCGGTACCTGGCGGACCGAACAACAATATGCCCTTCGGAGCCGATATGCCGAGACGTTCGAAGAGCTCGGGGTGTTTCAGCGGAAGTTCGATCATTTCCCTGATCTTCTTGAGTTCCTCTTCCAGTCCGCCGACATCATCATACGTTATCTGGCCTAGTATGTATTTTTCTTCCGTTATCTTTGAGGTCTCGTTGACAATGACCGTGGTCTTCGGACCTATGACCACAATGCCTGCAGGGGTAGTGTTCTGTACAGTGAACGTGGAACGGCTGCCCATCAGCGCGATATTCGGTATTATCACGTCGTTCCCTTTCATGACCGGACGGTTCATGAGACCGCTCTTGAAGAGATCCTCCATTCCCGGTTCAAGTCTCATTTTCTTGTCCGCGGGTATGTTCGGAGCCAACGTTACCTTCTCAGCCTCAACGACCTTGCTCTTACGTACCTTCACGTTCTCATCCGGACTCACGCCGGCGTTCGTACGAGTTATACCGTCTATCCTCAGGATCCCCTTTCCCTCATCATCGCGGTCGCCTTTGAAGACCTTCGCCGCAACGGATTTCTTGCCGATGATCTCGACAACGTCGCCTATCTCCAATCCGAGCCTGTTCCGGGAAACAGAATCCATTCTGGCTCTGCCGAAACCTGCCTCGGACGGATTGGTCCCCATTCCCACTTTGAGTTCTATGGAATCTTCCATTGCTACGGAATGGCGTTCGTTTATTTCATACATTCTTCTCCTGTCCTCCGCCCGCGGAAGAAAAAAGACCCCGGAAAGATACTGTATTTTAACTTTAGCCTTATTTAGGTGAAAAACATACGGCAATTGCGTATATCGTGCGTATTACAGTTCTTCCGCACGCGTACTGCGTGTTATTTTCACTCTCTAAATAACAGGTATTAAATACAATGATAGAATCCTGCTTGATTACAAGCTTAAGCTATCCATGGGCCTGTAGCTCAGCTAGGTAGAGCATCTGACTTTTAATCAGG
>JGI994J12354_10001783_pt1 | contig 21597 bp, 21 predicted proteins | sample IntmicLarv3ML3BL_FD_12354 | JGI IMG/M metagenome (IMG submission 12354) | reverse complement strand
TTGTTTACATCATTGGATCCATGCCTAAAGCTGGATGTCCTTTTTCTGTTAAGAATGCTACTAATGTTTCTGGATCTTCAGCGATTGTTTCATCACCGATCATACTAACGAAATCATCAATGCCAAACATTTCTTTAGCTGTAGCGTTTAGTCTTTCTCCTACTTGGTCTTTAAGGTCTTTTGGCATCCATACGATTCTTTGGATTCCGCCTTCAGCCTTCATGAACTTCTTAGAAGCGATGAAGTGCTTACCATGTCCCATGAAACCTGGTGTTTGAACTCCACCACCAGTCATTGATGCCAACTCAGGGAATGTCATTCCAAGAGGTGTCATGCCAGCATATTCACGGTTGGCAATGCTTACACCATTTGAGAATGGCTCAATACCACAGATACACTCAAAACATCCACAAGATGTCATTGGTTTTTCCATGATTGAGTATAATGATACATCTGTAATAGCTCCTTGTGAGAATTGAGCAACTGCTTCATTAACGTCTTCAAATTCACCGATTCTATCATCAATCAATTTTTCTTTAGTAATTACTTGACATGGTCCTGCTGGGTCAAGTTCGTTAGTTGCTTTAGCATCTAACCATGAAACCGCACCACAAAGTCCAAGTCTTTCAGGTGTTACCACACATACGTGTGATGGAGAGAATGATTGGCAAAGAATACAGCTATAGTATACTGGTACAGATTCATCTGTAAGAGAAACTAGCCTCTCATCACGTTTGTCAAATGCTGGTATTGCCACTTCACGACGAATTCTTGTACATTCAGCAGCATCTGTGTAAATTTTAACTGCACATTTATCAACAACTGCATCATAATCACTCTTAATCTTCGCATATAAAACTTCACCAAGATCTTTCGCTCTAAATCCTGCTGCAAATGCATCCTTACTAACACGTACGCGAATCATATCACGTTGTCCAGTATGCATTAAACCTTCGATACAGTTAATGTAACTATGGATTTGGCGCTCAAATACTGGTTCAAAGTCAGATTGCATATTTTTGCCTGCAACTTCAACAACATAAGCGATACTTTGTTTGCTTCCAACTTCGAAAGAGTCAAAGTCTGGTCCAATAACTTCAATCTTGTGGTCTTCGATTTCAGCCATCTCTTTTGACTGAACAAGCTCACAACAATCTATTCTAGAACCGTCAAATTCAACTTGCATATCACCTTTACGGATGATTTCACCTTCGAATGCAGTTGCAAATGCAACTGGGATATCGATGTTAGTAATTTTGATTTTGATGTTACGTGCATCTAATGATGTTGCATTGAACTTAGCTACATCTTCTTGAACAATCAAGCTCTTTGGTACACGTGAGATATTTTCTGTTTCGTTAGTAATAACTGGGAATCCTAAAGCGATAGCTCCAGCTCCACAAGCTACTGTTACATCATCAAGTGGTCCAAACGCATTAACAAATGCTGGCACACGGTCAAATGTGTATTTCATTACATTAGCAGCATCTCCTGGCTCAATACCACCGAAGATAAGTGCTGCTCTGATCGCTACAGATACAACGTGGATTACTGATGTAATGTCTTTTCCTAATGGAATAACACGTACATTAGCGCCAGTACTATATCCTAATTCTGCACATTGGTCGATGATGTCACCAACTAATGTTACTAAGATACCTTGTCCTTGGTAGCTTTTGATTAAGTCAACACCTTCTTGTGCTGTTGGTGCTGCCCCGATGACAACTGCTACACCTGGGATGTCGCCTGTAACAAGTGGCACGCCAAGTTCACGGATAGTTGCATCGCCAAGGTGTCCATAACAAGGTTCTGCGTATGGTTCTGCCCCATCGATGTATTTTAGCGCTTCAATGAACTCAGCACAAAGTGCTGTTGCAACACCAGACATGAACGCATCATGTAGACGTTTTTCTCTAGTCATAAGTGTTTTTACAACACCCACTGCTTCTTTTAATTCTTTTAAGTTAGCAACTTTAGTTCCAGTTACACCGTAGTAACATGGTAAACTATAAGCTGTATTTGGGAAACTAATCGCTTTGTCTTCACCGTATTTTGCGATAGCATCATTAATCGCATTTTCGGTCAAGCCATACACAGCATCATTTCCACCAAATACTCTGTCAAATAATGTCATTGCTTTTTCCTCCTTTAAGCTATTGTTGAATCAATCGTTTTTTTAATTTCTCTTATCTCGTTCGTCACCACTTGACTGTAGTCATATGGTGATTCACCTTTTCTATCTGCATCAATTACTTCTGTATTATAGTGAATCATTCCTAACAAATCTTCTGGAGCAATATTTTCTTTAACAAACTGCTCGTCCAATTCATCTCGCACTTTATTGGCAATAACACGAACTTGCTTTACGCCAAGGTCTTCCGCCAACCTTTTGACATTCTTGTAGGTTTGAACACTTCTAGCTCCCGGCTCTATCACAACGATAAAAGCATCAACGCCTTCTGTGGTTCCCCTGCCTAAATGTTCAAGGCCTGCTTCCATATCCAAAATCACAACATCATCACGATGAAGTACCATGCTATTGATAATTCGCTTTAGCATTATATGTTCTGGACACACACAACCTCCGCCACCTGTTTCAACTGTTCCCAATATCAACAACCTTACACCTTCATGAACTTTTCCATAAGTGTCTGGTATATCATCAACTTTTGGGTTGATGCGGTAAAATTTGTTGTCGGCAGAAGCACCTGTTCGCTCTTCCACTAACTTACGCATTTTACTTATCGGTACCATTTCATCAAGTTCTTTTTCAGTAAATCCAAGGGCCAATCCTAGATTAGCATCAGGGTCAACGTCTGCTGCTAGCACTCGTTTCCCTTCATCTGCATATAGTCTTGCGAGAGTTGCTGAAACTGTTGTCTTACCAACCCCGCCCTTTCCTGTTATTGCAATTTTCATGCTGTCTCATCCACCTTTTCAGTAATGAACTTCGGTCATATTATATACCGAGTGCTGTTCTCTTTTCTTCGATTCTTTCAAGCATCGCATCAACTAGCTTCATATGATCCATTTCGATGGTAAATGCTGCCTCAACCCAATCTCTTACACCACTTGTTAGTAGTTCCATAACTTCTGATGAACCAGAAGCATAAGGGTCGATTCCTAAGAATGTATCAATACCAGTTCCAATTACATAGTTACCGATAGATACAGCCTTTTCTGACATCCACTCTGGAGCACATCCAACTACTGGAAGCTCAGAGATTTTCCATCCTGAATCTTTCGCAAGTTCAGATACTAGAAGCATCATACGACTAATATCAACACAAGAACCCATGTGTAATACTGGAGGGATGTCTGCTAGTTCACAAACTCTCTTTAGTCCTGCTCCACAAAGGTCTTTTGCTCTTTTATCCATAAGTCCTGCTTTAGCTGCTGCTTGTGCAGAACATCCGGTAGTAACGATGATAACATCGTTAGCAAGTAACTTTTTCATCATCTCGATGTGTGATTCATCTGGACGAACCTTTGGATTGTTACATCCAACAAATGCTGCCGCGCCACGTAATACACCTGACTCAACACATTCGATAAGTGGTTTAGTCGTTCCTGTTTCATCAACTTGTGTGTTTGTAACACCATCAAGAGTTTTCTTGATTGCTTCCAAAGAATATCCAACTGTAGCTTTTTGTTTCATCTCTGGGATATAAATCAAGTCTTCTTTTCTATTTTCGAAGTTATCGATTGCCGCTTTAACAATCTCTTTCGCATTTTCCCCTGCTGTTTTCGCATCGAAACGATGGAACTCTGAGCCTGGAATCTGTGCGATTGGAGAAGTTGTGATAAACTTCGTATGGAAACATTTGCTAAGTGGTCCAAGTGAAGGGAAGATACATTGTACGTCAACAACGATTGCTTCACATGCTCCTGTCAAAACAACACTTTCTTGTTGTAGGAAGTTACCAGCCATTGGAATTCCTCTACGCACTGTTACTTCATTAGCAGTACAGCAAACGCCTGAGATTGTGATTCCTTGTGCTCCTTTAGACTTAGCGTAGTCAAGCATTTCTTTTGAGTCCGCATATTCACAAATCATTTCTGAAAGTGATGGGTCATGTCCATGAACTACGATATTAACATTTTCTTTTACCATTACGCCTAAGTTTGCTTCTGTTTCGATTGGTTTTGGTGTTCCGAATAAGATATCTGAGAACTCTGTTCCCATCATCGAACCACCCCATCCATCAGACAAACCTGCTCTGATACCTTGGCGAATTAACGCCGCTGGTTCTGCTGAACATCCCATATGTGTCATATGCAATGATGAAGATACTTCGCGGTCAATAGCTCTTGGTGCAAGTTCTTCTTTGTCCCAGATGTCTTGTGTGTGTTGTGGTGCTCTCTTTAGGAACTTTTGTGTTCCGAAAGGTTTACCATACTCCATAAGACCGATTTCAGCCATCTCGTGTGCAAGGTCGTAGATGTCTTTTCCTTCTGTTTCTACTCCCCACTCTTTTGCAAGACGAAGTAGTTTATCAGGGTCTTTAACCTTGTAGTCAGCATCTGCGCCTGACGCATGTAGCGTATGGCAGATTTCACGTCCGTGATCTGAATGTGTTGCTGAACCTCCAGCAATAAACTTCAATAAGTTTCTCGCTACAATTCCGTGCGCATCGCAACCACAGACTCCGCGTGGTGCTTTTGGTGTAATACGACATGGTCCCATTGCACAAATTCTACAACAAACTCCTGTCTCGCCAAACTTACAACGTGGTGTTTGGTTTTTCGCACGAAGTGTCCATGAATCAGCACCTAGTTTTTCACCCGTTTCTAATAAACGGTTCTGCGCTGCCTCAAACTCTTCTACTGTCGTTAACTTGAATTCACTCATTTTAAGCCTCCTTATTATTTTTGCTTCCTTCCATGTGGTTTGTATCCCATCCTACCCCATGGGTTGTTAACACTCTATTTTTTCCTCTTTTACTATGCCTAGCAAAAGAGGTAAAATACTTACTTAGATGTTTAATTTTGCTATTATTTCTTTCATTGCTACTTTGACCGGAGAATCTTCTGGCAAGGTAATCGTTGGCTTGCCATCACAATCATATTCATAGACCATATCATCTTGTGGCACTACTCCAATCAATTCCAATCCTTGCTTTTCGATTTCTTCTTTAGTTCCATCGTTTAATTCACCATTTGGTGCTCGATTGATTATCAGCCCCATTTGTTTAGGTTTCATATCACACTCTTTGATAAGTTCTGCTATTCGTCCAGCGGCTTGTACACCCCTTCTTGAGCAGTCACTTACTAGGATAGCCGTATCCATCGTTGGCAATACTCCACGGCTTATATGTTCCATCCCCGCTTCGTTGTCTACTACGATGTAAGGATAAGCGTTTTGACGCTTGTTAAGCTGTGACTGAAGTAATCCATTGACAAAACAATAACACCCCTGTCCTTGTGTTCTTCCCATTACCAGTAAGTCGAAGTCATCTTCTTCTATAACAGCATGATTGAACTTTATCTCAGTATAATCAGCTTTTGTCATGCCAACTGGAATAGGATTGTCCTTTGCCATCTCGGAACGAAGAATTTCTTCTCTGATACTTCCAAGAGTCGCCTCAACTTCCACGCCCAACACTTCGTTTAGATTCGCATTTGCGTCAGCATCAACTGCTAGCACTGGTCCTTTTTTCTGTTCGCATAAACTTTTGATTAGCAGTCCTGTTAAGGTTGTTTTCCCTACTCCGCCTTTACCTGCCACGGCAATAACATGTGCCATATGTACCCCCTTGTTAGCAAATTATATGATGTCTCTAACTCCTGCTTTTTCGATAATTTCCACCATTGGTTTCCATTGGTTTAGGGCATATAAGTGTAATCCTTCAATGCCTGCATTCATATAATCGAAAATTTGATTAACTGTATATTCGATACCAGCTTCTCTGAATCCTTCTGGATCGTTGTAATACTTACTAATAACACGTGCTAATTCTTTTGGAATTGAACACCCATTCATTGATAATGCCATACGGATAGCTGCATCTTTATTGAGTACTGGCATTAGTCCGATATCCATTGGCATCGTAATTCCAGCTTTGCGTGTCTTTTCTCTCCATGCTTCATATGCTGGAACATCAAAGCATAACTGTGTCATGATAAAATCTGCCCCGGCATCTTGTTTAATCTTGAGATGCGCGATATCAGCTTCTTCACTTGGGCATTCAATATGCTTTTCTGGATCACCCGCTACTGCGATGGTGAATTTATCACCATATTCTTTGCGGATAAATGATACAAGGTCGCTTGCATAATTAAAGTCTCCACGTGTACCTTCCCAACCTGCTGGTAAGTCACCACGTAGTGCAAGAATGTGGTCTACTCCGATACTTAGATAATTGTCCAGTTGCTCTTTAACACCTTCTTTAGTGTTACCAATGCATGTAAAATGTGTCACTGCCGTTGTTCCAGCATCTTGGATTGCTTTACACACTTCTACGTTACGTCCTACATTGGTTCCGCCAGCGCCATATGTACAGCTGACAAAATCCGGCTGAAATTCATATAGATGATTAAGAGTGTCTAGTAGTGGGTCAATAGGTTGCTCCGGTTTCGGTGGGAACACCTCAAACGAAAAACTCATTTTCCTCTTCATAATGTCTGTAACTTTCATAGTCGAATTACCTTCCTTTCTTAAACTTCTCCTTAACAGGAAAAGTCCTGTCAGGGCGCCTTATTTTTTTCATGCCTCATGGCATGTATTGCTCACAGATTAGTTGCACTCTAGCTTCACAACACCATTAGCTGAGTCGACCATCAAAACTCGCCCCGCCACTTCGCGTTGTTCTCCCATAATGTCACTTAAAATCACTTTATCGTCGTCAATGTCAATGCGACTGACATTCTTAAAGATGACGCTGTTATCACTTTCTTTGTACACTGTTGCTAAACACATTTTATTCCCCTTTCGCTTCTTCCTTTACGAGGGTTAAAGCCAAACTCAATCTCATATTGCCTTTTTGAAAGTCAGAAACACTTTCTTTGATTTGTTTAGCTGCTTCTTTCATATCTAATTGCTCTAGGTTATTAGCCATCTGGTCTAGCTCTGCTGCATGCTGTTCGTTATGTGACAGCATATATGTTAGCAATGCTACGGTTTCCTTTTTGTGATCATGTCCGCCACAAGTCGCACAGTCATGGCTACATTCATGCGTGTGTTCATGAGTCTCTCCACCTGCATGGCTATGTTCGTGCGTATGCTCTTCGCCACTTGCATGTTGGTGTTCGTGAGTATGATTGCTTTCTTCCTTGTGTCCTGGTCCTTGATGTGGCATGATATTGCCATTTTCATCGTACACTATATGCATCTATGTTCTCCTTTATAAATCTGAATATATCCCCTTAGGGAGGATTTTGGTATTATTTTCTCAATTATCAACATTATAGCTCATTATTTGGTAATATTCAATAGCTTTTCTCTTTATTTATGGTAGAAAATTATGTATTTTTTTCAGACCAATTTTACCTTTCCAAGAATCAATATTAAAGATAGCTACGCGCAAACACTTTTATTACTTTCTTAATAGATTTTTCACATCTTTATGGTATACTTCCGTTAGCATTCAGCTAAGGGAGGTCTTTATAAAATGACACAGATACCGACTCTAAGATTAAATAGCGGTCACGAAATGCCCCAGTTAGGGCTTGGTGTATATAAAGCAGTAGAAGAAAACGAAATATCAAAAGCCATTGAAGCAGCTTTTGCCAATGGTTACCGTCTCATCGATACAGCTTCTGCTTACAAGAATGAAGACGGCGTAGGTAATGCCATTAAGGCTTCATCCATTCCTAGAGAAGAACTTTTTATAACTACTAAGATATGGAATAACGCTCAACGTCTTGGTGATATCGAAGGCGCTTTTGCTCGCAGTCTTGAACGTCTACAATTAGACTATGTTGATATGTACCTAATTCATTGGCCTGTGCCTGGATACTACGCTGGCACATGGAACCATCTAGAGCAGCTATACCATAGTGGTGTTGCTCGTTCGATTGGTGTTAGTAATTTTGACATTGCCAATCTTGAGGAACTTTTTCAGACTTCTGGCATTGTTCCTGCTGTTAATCAAATTGAATTCCATCCACTTTGGAATCAATCAGAACTACTTTCTTATTGCAAGGAAAAAGACATTGTTATCCAAGCATACTCTCCACTAGCGCGAGGAGCCTACCTCAACAAAGAACTATTAGTGGAAATCGGCAGCAAATACAACAAAACACCAGCACAAGTTGGCTTGCGTTGGTTGCTCCAGCGAGGTGTTGCTGTAATCCCCAAATCGACTACTGAAGAACGCATCATTAGTAATGCGCAAGTTTTCGATTTTAGTTTGACAGAAAGTGATATGACAGCTATTGATTGTCTCGACGAAAAATACCGTAGCGCTTCTATTCCTGAAGATATGCTTTAATTTCAAATAGCAAAAAAGAGAAAAACAGACAAGCAAAATTGCTTGTCTGTTTTTCTCTTTTCTATTCGCTGTATGCCATGAAAAGTTCTCTTACCATTCCTTATCTTCTATCTCTTCTCTTTTCAAACGTTGCATTAAGTGTTGTGTCGCTTCCTTTGGTTCTTTACCTTCAAACAAAACTTTATTGACCTCATGTACAATCGGCATCTCCACATGGTATTTGGCAGCCAATCCTTCAGCCGCTCTTGCTGAATATACTCCTTCAACTACCATCTTAACTTCATCCATCGCCTCTTGCATCGTGCGTCCTTGTCCCATCAGGTATCCAGCCATCCTATTGCGACTATGTACACTGGCGCATGTAACAATCAAATCTCCCATGCCCGATAGACCCGTCAACGTCTCTGCATTAGCACCCATTGCTAATCCTAAACGTTTCATCTCGGCTATTCCTCGTGTTATCAATGCTGCCTTCGTGTTATCACCGCACCCTAATCCATCAGCAATCCCTGCCGCCAATGCGATAACATTTTTAAGCGCTCCACCTAGCTCAATCCCCAAGATATCGGGGCTAATATAAACACGAAAAACCGGAGACATAAATAGTCCTTGGATGTACTCTGCCGTTTCTTTACTTCTAGCTCCAACCACGCAGGTCGTTGGCAATCCTTTCCCCACTTCCTCGGCGTGACTTGGCCCCGAAAGAACCGCCACATTGGCATTTGGAATCTCCTCTTCGATAATATCACTTAAAGTCATCAGCGTTGTTTCTTCAATTCCCTTAGCAACATTTACAATAATTTGCCCATCTTCAATAAGTTCTTTCATCGAGTTGGCTGTCTTTCTCGTAAATGGCGATGGCACTGCTAATACCAACAAATCCTTATCTTTAACCGTCATAGCTAAATCAGTTGTAATCTCTATCTCTTGCGGGATTTTAACACCTGGCAACTTTGTTTCATGCTCGCGGTTCCTACGAAGCATCTCTACTTCTTCTTCAATAATTGACCAAATTGTCACTTCGTGCCCATTATTATGCAGTAGTAATGCTAATGCTGTTCCCCAGCTCCCTGCTCCTATTACTCCTACTGATGCCATCCTTACTCCTCCGCCTTTTCTTTTCGGTTTTTCTTGCTCAAATATGTTTTATTTTCTGTTCCCTTTAGCAGTCGTTTAATATTCTCTTTGTGTCGATAAAAAGCCAGCAACATTAATAAAAATGTTACTAGGTACATTTCGTTGAGATAATGCTGTTCCATATTAAACATCCCTATTTGTCCAAACACAATCATCCCCGTTAAAAAAACCACATACACTAGCAAAGAACCTAGCGATACAAATTTAGTCACAAAAAATGCCAACAAAAACGTAACCAATGCAATCAGTGTTAGCCTAAGGTCAAAAGATAGCACTAAGCCTGCCGTTGCGGCAATACCCTTGCCACCTTGAAACTTCATATAAAACGGAAAGTTATGCCCTAAAATAGTTCCCGCTCCGGCATATAATCCTAATAGTTTAATATACTCTGCATGTGAATTACCAAAGATTAACTTCACAAGCAAAACCGCTACGACACATTTTAAGCAATCACCAATGAATGTAATTGCTCCCGCCTTCACACCCAACTCTCGTAGCGCATTAGTAGTTCCTGCATTGCCACTACCCAATTCTCTAATATCGATGCCCTGTGTCTTGCCATATATATATGAAGTTTGAAATAGTCCACAGCAATATCCAATCAACAAACAAATTATTCTTATCATTTCCTACCCCTACTCTTTGTCTTTTCTTTCTCTGATAATAAATTTAAGTGATGTTCCGCCAAATCCAAAGGCATCGCGAATACGATTCTCCAAATATCTTGTATAGGAAAAATGCATCAATTCTTTGTCATTTACAAATATTACAAAAGTTGGCGGCTTGACGCTAACCTGTGTAATATAGTATAACTTCAAGCGACGTCCACGGTCTGATGGTGGTTGTTGCAACGCGACAGCTTCCATCATAATTTCGTTTAATACACCTGTTTGAATTCGTAGCGCTCGGTTTTCTAAAACAATGTCAATCATCTCAAACACTTTCGTTAATCGTTGACCCGTTAGTGCCGAAACAAACATAATCTCCGCATACGGCATGTACGCTAATACTTCGCGCACTTTTCGCGAAAATTTATATATTGTCTTGTCGTCTTTTTCGATAGCATCCCATTTATTGACCGCAACGATAACACCTTTACCACGCTCATGAGCAATTCCTGCTATCTTCGCATCTTGTTCTGTGATACCTTCTGTTGCATCAATGACGATAATGACCACATCTGCCCGCTCAACTGCAGTTACTGCGCGAATAATACTAAACCGCTCAAGTTCTTCCTTAATCTTGCTTTTACGTCGTAGTCCTGCCGTGTCAATAAATATGTATTCTTTGTCTTGCCACACAATCTTAGTGTCAATAGCATCGCGCGTAGTTCCAGCGATATCCGAAACAATCACTCGATTTTCACCCAATAGTTTGTTAATGATTGATGATTTCCCCGCATTAGGTTTGCCTACGATAGCGATATGAGGAATCTCCTCTTCTTCGTCAACCTCGCCAGGATCGGGGAAGTGTTTGACTACTTCATCAAGTAAATCTCCCATTCCTAGTTTACCTGTTGCCGAAATCGGCATTGGTTCGCCAATTCCTAGATTATAAAATTCAAAGACATCTAAGCTAAGTCTTTCGAAATTATCAACTTTATTAACCGCTAAAACAACTGGCTTATTGCTTCGTCTTAGCATGTCTGCCACCTTAGCGTCAGAATCAACTAGACCTTGTTTTACATCCACCAAAAAGACTATCACATCTGCTGTCTCAATAGCTATCTCTGCCTGTTCGCGCATTTGTGACAGAATTATATCCTTGCTGTCTGGTTCAATTCCGCCAGTGTCAATCAATGTGAAATTATATTTAAGCCATGATACGTCTGCATAAATACGGTCGCGTGTTACTCCGGGCGTATCTTTTACAATCGAAATATTTTCACCCGCCCATGAGTTAAATAGCGTCGATTTACCTACATTCGGTCGCCCCACAACTGCTACTATCGGTTTGCTCATATACTTGTCTCCTCTTATGTCCTAAACTTTCCGCTTCTAGCAATACGCTTGCGACAAAGTCTGCACCATCTTCTGCTACAATTCTAATCGGAACTTTAAGTTCCTTAGAAACTTCTGTTACTGTTACGTCATCTAAAAATACCTGTTCGCCTGCCCTTAACATATTAATTGGCAAAATCAAGCAATCGCCCAGTTTTTCACCTTTAAGTTGCTCAATGATATCTCGCCCCGTTAGTAACCCCGATACCGTGATTTGTTCTCCAAAAAAGTGGTTCTCAATCGGATAAACATGAACTGTTGTCTGGGGATATTTATCATTTATCATTGTAATATATTTTTCAATAAATTGATACGCTAATTTGCCCGTGGCAACTGATATTTCGCGCACTTGTTCATCACCTTTACAATTCGCTAACTCTTTGTCCACCTCGCTACTTAAAAGCCTAAGCATACCAACACCATTTTCTAACTGTGGATACTCTTCATACTCTGCTTCTGCCGGTATATCAAGTCCCGCCAGAATATACCACTCATCGCTACAATAGACAAATCTGGTTTGATATTTCTCAAGGAGTTGTTGTTGCCACTTTTCAATTTGCCTGACAACTTTAAGCGCCTCTTCTGCTTTAAATGTATCTAGTGGATATAGTCCTTGGCGGTATCGTGTCAATCCTACTGGCACAACTGAAAGACTTTTAAAAAACGGCAAATATTCCTTCAGTTCATTAATTGTGCGCTCAAGTTCATCGCCATCGTTTACGCCTTTACACAGGACAATCTGCCCATTCATCTCGATATTGGCTTCATAAAGTCTTTGTATTTTGTCTAGGATATCACCTGCTGATTTGTTGCTCAGCATCTCTTTTCGAACCTTGGGATTCGTTGCATGAACCGATATATTGATTGGCGATAAATGAAACTTAATTATTCTATCTAGGTCCTCATCTTTCATATTAGTCATGCTAATATAATTGCCTTGCAAAAAAGATAGTCGCGAATCATCATCCTTAAAATATAAAGTTTCTCTCATGCCCTTTGGTAATTGGTCAATGAAGCAAAAAATACATTTATTTTGACACGCTCGATAATCATCCATGAATTCATTTTCAAAAACAATCCCTAGCTCTTCATCTTCTTCTTTTTCGATTTCCAATATCCACTCTTCTGCGTCTGGCTTCTTAATGATAACTTCCAAAAACTCATCATTGACAAGAAAATGGTAATCAAAAATATCCTCAATGCTTTTGCCATTGACGCTTGACACTTCATCGCCTGTTGTGATTCCCATTTCTTCTGCGATACTGGCTTTTTTCACTTCTTTAACAATGTGCCTTACTTTTCCCATTTTCTCACCTCAATACCGCTTCTTATTATAGAGAGCAAACGGCTTTCTGTCAATCCAATCCACATTGCTCCTTGACTGCATATACGGCAAATGATATAAATATAGATGAGCTTATATTTATATCATTTCAATTCGGAGGTCCTCATGATAAATCTAGATTTACTTCAGCGTTCTATGCCCGTAGCTCCACTTAAAATTGCAGCTTTACGTGGTTGTGAAGAATTAGCCGAAACCGTCAATAAACAACTCCTAAGTTTCCGCAAGGAATTGCTTGAACATCATCCCGATGATGTTCTACATCAATCAGGTTATCTTGAAGACACTTACATCGTCGAATGTGACTGTCCTCGTTTTGGAACTGGTGAAGGCAAAGGCTTTATCCATGATTCTATTCGTGGTACAGACCTTTATCTAATGTGTGACCCAACCAACTACAGTATGACATACTCAGTTCGTGGTCAGGAAAATCATATGTCGCCAGACGACCATTTTCAAGATCTCAAACGAATCATTTCCGCGGCGACTGGCAAAGCTCACCGCATAAACGTGATAACGCCATTCTTATATGAAGGTCGCCAGCACAAACGTACTGGTCGCGAATCGCTTGATTGCGCTTTATCGCTTATGGAACTTTCTGATATGGGTGTATCAAATATCATCACCTTTGATGCCCATGATCCCCGTGTCCAAAATGCCATTCCTTTGAAGGGCTTTGACAATTATATGCCAACTTATCAGTTCTTACAAGCACTCATTGCTTCAGTTGAAGACTTAAAGTTGGATAATGATCACTTGATGATTATCAGTCCTGACGAAGGCGCGATGACTAGAGCCGTATACTTTTCGAACATCTTAGGTGTTGATATGGGTATGTTCTATAAACGTCGCGATTATTCGACTATCATAAATGGTAAGAATCCGATTGTTTCTCATGAATTTTTAGGTTCATCACTAGAAGGCAAAGATGTCATTATCGTAGATGATATGATTTCTTCTGGCGAAAGTATGCTTGATGTAGCAAAGCAAATCAAGGAACGTGGCGCTAAACGCGTTCTCATTTGTACCACTTTCGGGCTGTTTACTGATGGCTTTGATAAATTCGATGAATACTATGATAAAGGCTATATTCACAAAGTAATTACTACTGATTTGATTTATCGTGAACCCGAACTGTTAGAAAAACCATATTACGAAGGTGCACGCATGGGTAAATACTTAGCAAGTATCATCGACATCCTAAATCATGATGTGTCAGTTGAAAAAGTTCGTTCGACAACACATAAAATAACAAAATTATTGTCCGAATAAACAAAGTAAATAAAGAGTATCTAATGCGGCTATACAAACCGTTTTAGATACTCTTTTTAATTTACAAAACACTATTTGATAGTTAAGAAGGCTCCTAAGTTTCCTCGCTTGCCCTGACTTGCACGGTGCGAAAACATCTTCTCACTATTGCAACAAGTGCAAAGACCTCCTATTGTGATATTTTCCATCGGCACTCCCGCCTCTAAAAAGTTGTATACGCATGCCTTCCAAAGGTCTAGCTGGTATTTGCCGTTACCTTTATCGATAATGCAATCGTCACACTGCTCTTTTGTAAAACTCTTTGCGAAGTGCTCGATTACGTCTTGACTGACTTCATAACACTCTTGGCAAATCGATGGTCCAATCGCAGCTATCACGTCACGAGGGTCGGTGCCAAATTGCTCCGTCATCTCACGAACAGTCACCTTCCCAATCTTTAGCACTGTTCCCCTCCATCCTGAATGGCTAAGACCAATCGCTCCTTTAACTGGGTCAACGATATAAAGCGGCACACAGTCAGCATAAAATGTTGCTAAGGTCACACCTGCTTCATTTGTAATCAGACCGTCGATGTCCTTATATGCTCTCTCTTTGATGATTCCGTTACCACACTCGCCCTTGCCAACTCGCAGTACATTTGCCGTATGGGTTTGATCAGAAGTCACAATACTTTCAACCGGAAAGCCAATCGCTTTGGAAATACGATTGAAATTTTCCATCACCGCTACTTCGTCGTCACCGCGAGTGAAACTCAAGTTCATACTTTCACAAACGCCCTTTGAGACGCCACCCATTCTAGTCGAAAAACCATGAAGCACACCATCTATCTTTTCTATTGAAGGAAAAGTTAGATACACCACTTCACCCTCCTGCTTGATATTCATGTTTTCTTCTTGCCATTTAAACATATTTTCACCCGATAAAATCAAACGCATTTTTAATTACACTAATCTTTTCTGCTTCAATTCCAATAACATCAAAACGACTCTTCACTTCATCACCAAGTCCCTTTTCCATCATATACCATCTTGCCACACTACATATCTTCTTTTGCTTTCTAAAGCCTACCGCTGCCACAGCTTCACCACTACCGTCATTTTTGCGATATTTCACTTCTATAAAAACTAAATATCCCTCTTCATAGGCAATGATATCAATCTCGCCACAACGACAACGATAATTCTGCTCGACGATCTTATAGCCTAGTTCTTGTAGATGGTTTGTAGCTATATTTTCATGATGTTGCCCAACTTTTCTCGTATTCATGCGGATGCTATTCACCCACTTTACATAGTGCTTTTGCCCGACTCATCGTCAGTGCTAATAAAATTGTCGCGATGCCAGTTCCTATCAAGAGTATTTCTATTGACATCTTATCTGCCATTGGTCCGAAAATAACCATCCCAAGCGGCATCATACTAGTACTAATCATCGTCATAACGCCAAATACTCTCCCCATATATTGAGTCTCTACTTTTTCTTGTAGCAATGTCATCGCCGGAGTATTTAAAAATGGCATTACTGCCCCAAACAATCCCATGAAAACACAGTACCACGTAAACGGCACCTTTATCCCCAATAGTAGCGAACATACGCCTTGGACAACTCCTGCGATTATCATCATATACACTTTATTTTTAAGACCCTTCCAAAGAGAAATGACTATTCCACCTGCCAACATTCCTACTGAAAAAACCACTTCCATCACCGACAAATGCCAATATCCTTCACCGTAATTCCTTACTACTTGGATTTGTGTTAAAAATGCTGCTGGTGCCATCATCACAAGAAAAACTGTGAAAAAAGCAAAGAACTCAACCAAGAATTTGTTGCGCTTAATATATTTTAAGCCTTCCTTCATCTCGTCAAAATAACTTCCGCTTGGCTCTTCTCGTTCACTTTTTTCTTTCTTGGGCAGTTTGAATCCTACCACCAATATTGTAATTGCTATTGCAGCAGTCACAATATCTATCAAAAAAATCATCTCTAGCGAAGCAAAACCTAGCAAAAATGCCCCAATAATCGGCGATGCCAAAGTGAATAACGATTGTAATGTTCCGTTAATTCCATTAACTCGCGTCAAATGCTCTTCTGGTACCATGTCAGGAAAGAGCGCCGAAACTGCCGGCATCTGCACCGCTGCGCCTAATGCCCTAATGGCTAGTGCAACAAACAACAGATTAATTGACCCTTTTCCCATAGCGAATATTATCGCCACTACTAATGTACAAATTGATATTCCTGCATCTGCCAATATCGTTAATAGTTTTCGGTCATATTTATCCGCCCATACTCCGGCAAACGGTGACAATAAAAATGTCGGTAGTACTGCACATAAAATAGCAATCGTAGCATATGTTCCAGACTTTGTCTGAACAGAAATGTATGCTGTTATCGCAAACTGTACCAAGGCTGAGCCAAACAATGAAATTGCTTGACTAGTCAAAAAAATGGCCGTTTGCCTTTTCCATCTATACTTCATAAAATTCCTCCTACTGGTTAAACTTACCTGAAATTCTTAATAAAACTTCTTCTATGAATCGGAGTTGCTCCCCGCGCCTTTAGCATCTCGATGTGGGCACTTGAGCCATATCCTTTGTTGGATGCAAAACCATATCCGGGAAACATCTCTTCATATTGTTCCATCATTCTATCTCTAGTTACCTTAGCGATGATACTCGCCGCTGCTATCGAAACACTCTTAGCATCTCCTTTTATAATTGGCACTTGCTTTATATCAACTTGCGGAATCGTCACCGCATCATTTAACAACACATCTGGTTTTACTGATAATTCATTGACTGCTTCTCTCATCGCCTCATAAGTCGCTTGTAAAATATTGATTTCGTCGATTCGCTTTGGACTAACCATTCCAAGACCGACCGCAATCGCCTCCGCCATGATAATATCATACAATTCATCGCGCTTTTTCGCCGATAATTGTTTTGAGTCATTCAAATATAGAATCTGACAATCTTTTGGCAAAATGACTGCACCTGCAACTACTGGTCCTGCTAATGGTCCCCGACCAACTTCGTCAATGCCACAAACATATCCCATTGCTTCATATTGTTTTTCATAGCGCTTCATCTCTTTGGTTCGCGCTATTTCCATTTGCAGCTTTTCCTCTATACGACGATATTTGGCAATGATTTTTTGAACACCCGCTCTTTTATCTCCTTCATAAAAAGCAAATAGGTCATCCCATTTGCTTTCTGGTTGCGCGTTAAATTCTTCATTTATTTCACTAATTGTCTTCATCACTTTTAGGCATACTCTCCTGCGGACATTCAAGCGTAATTCGCCCGATTTTTCCGTTTCTAAATTCCTCCAACAAAATAGCCGTAGTTTTATTGTAATCTGGCTCATTTCCCTTTTGGACACAATTTCTATTCACTGCAATTTGGGTTAGCATCGCAAATGTATCTTGTTCCTCATCAATGCCGTAACGCTCTTTTAACAATCCCATGTAATTCTTGCTTAAACTTTTAATAAGTTCTAGCGCAAGCTCTTCGACATTCAAAATATCATCCTTAATCGAACCAATCATTGCTAACTTTAGACCGACACTTTGGTCTTCGAACTTAGGCCACAAAATTCCTGGTGTATCTAAAAGCTCAACTCCCTTGTTTAGGCGAATCCATTGTTTCCCTTTGGTAACTCCTGGCTTGTTGCCCGTCTTGGTGCAAGCTCGTCCTGCAAAAGAATTAATGAACGTCGATTTTCCAACATTAGGAATTCCCGCTACCATTGCCCTAATCGGACGGTTTCTGATACCACGCCTCTTATCTCTTGCTATCTTCTCTTTACAGGCTTCTTGGATGACGCCGTGTATTTGCTTTAACCCCGCTCCGCTTTTGGAATTAACTTTAACAACATAAAACCCTTGTTCTTCGAAGTATTTTTCCCATTCGGCATTGCGACGTTCATCGGCTAAATCTGATTTGTTAAGCAATATGAGCCTTGCTTTATTTTGACCCAAATTATCAATGTCTGGATTTCTACTGCTAAGCGGAATTCTAGCATCTACCAACTCAATTATCAAATCTATTAACTTGATATCTTCTTGCATCATTCTTTTTGCTTTGGTCATATGACCAGGGTACCACTGAAAATTCATCCTTCACCTCTAACCTTTTAGTAAACCAAGTTTATTCATTGGCGAGATTACGAACCATAGTTTGCCCACAATCTGCTCTTTCTTGATGTTTCCAATATCGACAAACCTGCTATCTTCACTGCTGTTGCGATTGTCTCCTAAGACAAAATATTCGTTGCTCGCTAAAGTGATTGACTCCTCAGCCACGCCCGCATTCTTAATTGGCGGAAAATCCTTTTGCTCAACATAAGTCTTACCATCAATCAATATCTGTTCGTTTTGTATCTGTATCGTATCACCAGGCACACCAATCACTCGTTTGATATGAATACTGCCCTTTGCTTCATCGCCAAGGCGAAAAGCTACGATATCTCCACGGTTGGGACTTGATACTTGATAAACAACTTTATTTAAAAGGAATTTCTCTCCTGCCGAAAGCGTTGGATCCATTGAGCCTTCTTGGATCGCTACTGTCTGAAAAAACGCAAATGACAATATCGCCGCCAAAGCGACTGTTATCACTATCTGAAATACCCAAACTAGTATCTGCCTAGCTTTTGATTGTGCAAAATAATCTCTAATATATCTTGGATTTAGTCCCATAATCTAATTCACTCCTAGTCGTAAAATCCTATTAAATAACAAACAGGGACTAATACGTGTGTATTGTCCCTGTCATTAATACTTATCTTATTAATTCTTTTACCTTCGCGGCTTTTCCAATACGACCTCTCAAGTATGTAAGTTTCGCACGTCTAACTTTACCACGTCTTACAACTTCAATTTTCTCAAGGTTTGGTGAGTGTAGTGGCCATGTCTTCTCCACGCCGATTCCGTTAGAATTCTTTCTTACAGTGAAAGTCGCACGGTTACCTCCGCCTTGTTTTTTCAAGACAACGCCTTCAAAAACTTGGACTCTCTCACGATTACCCTCTTTGATTTTACCATGTACTCTTACAGTATCACCTACACGGAATTCTGTAAGGTCAGTTCTGATTTGCTCAGCTTCAATGCCTCTAATAATATCATTCATTTTCTTTCTCTCCTTTGTTTCTTCGTGGATGTTCTTGATACTATCAGTAGCAGCGGACCATCTCAATTCTCACAACTTCGTAATTATACTATAACATACGGGCTTTTGCAAGCATTATATCACTTGATTCCCGCCAATTTGCAATATTGTTTATATTCATTCTTATTATAAAAATATTTTTCATCTTTGCCCTTTATCTGCAAATCCTCAAACCACTCATCACAAAGCTTCTTCTTGAGTACACTATATGTCGGCTCCGAAATAGTATTTAGGTTCCAAAGACAAGCATGCAAGGCATAGTTGATAAAGTCTCTTTCTAACTCCCAGTATAAATCATCCTTCACCAAACTTTGCTGCAAGGCTGATAATGCTTGGTAAAAACACTGCCATGACTTTTCACGAGTTTTAGATAATGACTCCTGACTGTCTCTCCTTTGGCATGCCAAAACTTTATTGACGATAGTTATCTTCTTGGCTAATACGATTGCCCTAAAAACAAACAGCATATCATTGCTAGTTCGTTGTTCTTGAAAGGTCAAATTGTGTTCTGTTATAAATTCTCTTCTAAAGAGTTTATCCCACGCCCATCCTACAAACACCTTGAAAACATTAGAAGTCATCTGTCGATGCGTAAACGGCGTATAAGGTGGAACTTCACTCATTCGCAAAACCCAATTCACCTTCTTATACTCATCTAAGTCTTCCCAATACTGGTTCGAATCAAAGACAACTATATCTGCCGAATCTTCTTCTGCCTTTTGGTATGCTTCTTGTAACATCGCCGCCTCAAAAAAATCATCCGCATCAAGAAATGAGCAATACTTTCCCTTCGCTATTGCAAGGCCGTTGTTACGAGCTGCACCAGCACCACCGTTTTCTTGTTGCAAAACTACAATCCGCTCATCCTTGCTAGCATATTTCTTCAAAATATCCAAAGAACTATCTGTCGATCCATCATCAACACAGATTATCTCTATCTCCTTCAACGTTTGAGCCACGATACTGTCTAGGCATTGTTCTAAATATTTCTCAGTGTTATATACTGGAACAATTACTGATACTTTAATCTCTTTCATCTACATTTTCCCTCTAAGCAATCTTTTTAAAGCCTTTTTAATTTTAATAGGAATAAACATAACTATTTTGCCCATTTTGTATGTTGTGGAGCCTTTTAGCTCTTTGTTTTCCTTCTCTAACTTTCTTTCTTTTGCGTTCCCAAGGCTATAACTTTGATAAAAAGTTTCTGGCTCCTTTATCAAAAGCATAATTCTACCTTGCTCGTATGCCGAAAACAATCCTAAGTCAATTTCGCCTTGTTCCATTGCTCTTTTAAATTCAGCACTTATTCGCAAGACATATTCGTGCCTATAATGTGTTGCAATTCTCCCTAATGTAAATATATAATTCCCATATTTTTTAAAGCTATATATATACTTGAATCGCTCCCAGCTTTCCTTATCTTTCATTAGAAAATCGCGTATGTAATCATACTCAACATTCATGCAATAAACCTTGCCTGGATTATTCACCGATGAATTAGGGTTATCTCGACGATTCATATAGTATGGCTTATCCAAAATCATTGCTCTTTGCGCATATACAAACGTCTTGAAGAAAAATCCATTGTCTTGGAAAGACGCGCCCGGAGTTTCGTTATGTCTAATTTGATTTTGGTCCAAAAATGCCTTGCGGTAGATACCACTCCATGTATTCATGATATACTTAATCGCTAGTGGTGTATGGCTCGGATTAAAGACTTGATTGTAGTCTTCATCCGCTCTATCTAGGTGGTTGTACAGCAGTTTCATATCGCCATTTTTCTCTCTCATAAAACGATAAAAATCCGCCTTGACAAAATCAAGTTCATTTTCTTTTACCACATTGTATAGGTCCTCATACATATTTAATGGCACAAAATCATCTGGTTCTACAATGCCGATATATTCGCCCGTAGCCTTATCAAGGCCAATATTCATGGCCATTCCATATCCGCCGTTTTCTTTGTCCACGATAATAATTCGCGAATCATTTGCCGCATATTTTTGCAAAATTTTCAATGAACTATCAGTTGAACCATCGTTGATACAAATGATTTCAATCTCTTTTAGCGTTTGCCTAACAATGCTATCCATACATTCTACTAGATATTCCTCTACGTTAAATGTTGGAACAATAATTGATACCTTAACCATAATTACACCTCTCATCCCTTCTTCATCGCTGTTATACTATCTCGTCATTTACCAGTTCCAAAGCTGCCTCAATTACTTTATCCATGTCGT